>Ga0153944_1001344_pt1 | contig 10075 bp, 9 predicted proteins | sample TSNJ028MetaG_FD_104703 | JGI IMG/M metagenome (GOLD analysis project Ga0153944, IMG submission 104703) | Attine ant fungus gardens microbial communities from New Jersey, USA - TSNJ028 MetaG | ecosystem: Host-associated > Fungi > Mycelium > Unclassified | place: USA: New Jersey, Wharton State... | reverse complement strand
AATGGATTTCAGTCAAATAAAAATGAACAAATATAACATTTAACTTTAATCTCTATGCTGTTTCTACATGCAATTTTTTTGCACAAAAAAGCAGCCCTCTAAGCCGCATATTTACTATGTTTTTTCTATTTCTTCTTGTATTCATAGGGCGGTGTTACTTGTCCGCCCTTTGGGAGATTTTCGCTCCGCTCAAATCTCCTGCCACAACATCGCTGCCGCTTGCCTGCCCTGACGGGCAGCATGTTGTGGCTGTTTGAAACTCTAGCTCTTTAACCATGTAAATTCACAACAAGAAATTATTTATAAAAAACTCCATTACAGTATACTAATACACATATTTTACCAATTAGCTTCTTCAAAATCTTCATCATCTAATTCCTTTATATAAACTGAAATACCTGTAACACTTCGTGACTTTGGATCAGTTTCTAAAAAAATACCTTTTTGACTTTCATAAACTTCTTCAAAATCATCATAAACAAAACTAGGTTCTATTTTCAATAAGTCCTTTTCTAAAGTACCAACCCCTATTTTTTCAAATACTTTCCCCTTATAATTTTTCAATGTAGTAATTTTAAATAATTTCCCATTTCCCAAATGAAAAAATAAGTACATAATGTCTTTGACTTCATATCTCACCCACATATTATTTAACAAAACACCACTTACATTTATTCTATCCTCAAGTATCTCTTTTAATTCTTTAATGGTTGAATATAATTTTATACCTCCCATGCCTTCCCAAGGTATTATTCTTGCGTTAATATCTAGCATTTTTATTTTCCTCCTTCTGTAAATATATTAACTGACTTCTCTAAGCCGTCTGTTTTATATGAACTTGACGGACCATCAATTATCTTAATTTTTCCAATATCTGTACTAATCTTCACATAAGGTAACTCCCCATGTCTTCCTCCACCAGGAGATACCTGAACTTGTGTTATATTCTTCCCCCCTCCAGGGTTGTTAACTTTAATTATTTGAGCGCCTGAACTTGAGCGAGTCGAATTTTTAATTGTAACATCATAACCAGAATCCCTCAAAATATCAGCTATTTCATCTACTGATTTACCAGAAAAATTCTTTTTTAACGCTTCAGTATTAGTAACATCCAGTTTACCATCAGTTAATCCTTTAGCTCCACCAACCCCCTCAATCGTATCAAGGACCTCATCTACATTACTTTCCAATATTACCTTTCCGGTACTGTCCTTGAATACATATTTCCCCAGCTTTATCGATACCGTGATACCCGCAGCACCACTTAATATCAACGTCAGAGGCAACGGCAGCCCTAACTCCTCCCCTAACTTGCCCACACCATAGGAAGCAGTAAAAGCGGCCATATCCACCAGCATGGTCTTCCCGGTGAATTTTAGGGCACCCTTCACGCCCAGCTTCGCCAGGTCACTCCCTTTGATCCCTACGCACAGAGTGACCACGTCCACCACGGCAAACACCGCTTTCAGCCCCCGCTCCAGATCCGAAAGGTCTTCTCCTGTGATCAGGTCATACCCGGTGCAGGCTTCGATGACCGGTTTGACGATCGTGACATCCAGGATGCCTGAGATGAAGTTCTCAAAGGGCTTGTCCATCTTATGGTCATATTCCCCCAGGGTGCTTATATACTTCAGGTAGGTTTCCAGGTCTATCTGCCTGCCATCCCCATCCTTAAGCTGTTCCTTGATCTCATTATAATCCAGGGTGAACATATCTGTAAAGCTTTGGAATTCTTTCGGGACATTGGTAAGGCTGCCTGGCTCCCCTGTTCCCTTGAGGCTGTTCAGCCCCAGGAAATCATCGATCGTCAGCTTATCTTTCTTTATATCATACTCATAGACTTCTCCATACCCGCCATGCATGACACTGTGGTCCTTGATGCTCAGGGTGTTGTCGGTTGCATAATCCTCCATCCTGATCCGGCTCAGCATTTCCGTCGCCCCCTGGTCAAATCCCTTATACAGGGGATCATCCAGCCGGCTCTTGGCCGTCGGTATCAGGCTCATGATATATCCGTTCAATATCCCGGTCCCTTCGGCTACATCGCTGATGGCACTTGTCCGGTCCGTATACAGTATGCTCTCCATCCCGGCTTCTGTCACGGTCTCCTCCATATCCTTCAGGTCATCATTGACATCCCCCAGCGTGGTCATCAGATGCATCGGGAGGAGGTATGGATGGATCTTCCCATTCCATTCATCATATACTTCTTTTGTTTCTTCTGCGCCCATATGCTTATCCCTCCGATCCTTCTGTCTGCTTTATGAGCCATGCTGCAAGTGCCGTATCGCTTTGGTAAAAGGATTCATAAGTCACATATGCATACTGCCCGGCCTTCCCATAGAACATCTGCAGCTTTTCTATATGGGAGATCAGCTGCTTTACGAACAGGAGCATGCTTTCCTGGGCCTTTCCATAATAGGTACTGCCGCTGCCCAGTGATGCAGCCGCTTCCTCTGCCAATGACTTTGCTGCCCCCAGATCCGTTGCTATCTGCAGCAGGTCTGCAAAATGATCCAATAATTCGACTCCTACCAATACTTCATCATCCATGGTCTTCCACCTCCTCTTTGATACCCAGCTGGTCCATCAGCCGGATCCGCATCGCCCGGGGCTGTATCCTGCGGATCTGCTGCTCATCGAGATCATACTCATATCCCTTTTTCCCTTCCCAGAAAAAGACCTGTTCCTTTCTTACCTGGAATCCATCATACTCCCCGGTCATCAGGATGTCATCTCCATGATCCCTGATCATCTCAAGCCATTGGTCATATCCCATATCCCTGGGGGACTGATCAGCCCCGTCTTCGTCTGCGCAGCACAGGAACGGGCAGTACCTCAGCAGTGATACCATCAGGGCAGCACGGTCAAAGCTTAAGATCTCATAGCTGTCTGCCTCCTTTTTGATGATGACCGCCCTTCCTTCCTCCGTGATCCCGGCAAACATTTTATTCAGGATCAGATGTTTCTTACAGCTGCAATAGGCTTCCCATAACATCACCGTTGCAGTCCCCCATTTAGTAAACTTACGCTGCCCATCCAGGATATGTTTCTTCTGCAGTTCCCGTACAGCCTCTTCTCCCACTTCATCCCCCGTCTTCCCTTTGGGGAATTTCAGGAACAGGCCAAAGGGGACCTGGGATTTCGTGACCGTTGTTAAGAATAATAATTCCGCTTCTGAAAATCTCATGATATCCGATCCAACTCCTTCCATTCATCCCAGTTTCCATAGAAATTCTCCAGGTCCTCCAGGAATCCCTTCAGGCTCTCTTCCGCTAAGACCACCGGCTCCTTACCATTTGCCAGGCCATGGTTGTACTGCATCAGGATATCCAGGAAGCCTGCCATCGTCTTTTGTGCATCACCCTTCCAGTGGGTTTTGGCATCCACCTGGGCTTTGATCCTGTTTCCATCTGTGTTGGCCTTTTCCAGGATCTCCTGGATCTTAGTCATCTTGTCTTTTATGAGCGCCATCTGCGTCCCATTAAAAAGGTATGCCTTACCCATTTTCTGACCTCCTCCGTTCCTCTTCTTCCCTTTCCCGCTGCTTTGCATACACCTGGTTACGGACACGCTGCTCTTCCGCCCGCTCTTCCCCTTCCCAGTAAGCTGCCAGTTCTTCTGCTTTTGCTTTCCGTTCTTTGGCACGGTCAAGTGCATTCTCCATGAATGTGATCAACTCATCCTTCTCCTGATCCCAGATCGCTTCTTTCTCCGAGAACTTAGTCTTCCACTCACCTCTTGCTGTCCAGCTGTTGCTTCTGAAAGACTGATCGAGATCACGTCCCATCTGTTTTGCATCCGCCAGGGAACCCTCACAGGAACTGATCTTCCGGGTGAGTTTTTTAACAACTTCCCGATATTTATCTTTGTTTTGTTCTGCCTGGGAATATGTGAAGATATCTATGCAGAAGATCGGTATCTCACTCCATACATCATCAATAAAACTCATGATATAGTCCCTCCTTTATTCTATTGATATTGTTATTTCATTTTTTTATCGCTCATTATCTCATTATTATTTTTGTTGCTTCATTTAATTTATGTTCAAGTTACTCATGGTTCTGCTCATACACTATCTCCCGATCTAGCATTCATTAAAACTCATATCATATAAACTTTGGCAGCTTTAACCGTACATAATTTCCATTATGGAACAGCAGCCCATCCCCAAACTGCGGGAGTTCTTTTGTCGAACTTAAATTAAACAGACCGCTCATTCCCGGTGAGCCAAGCAGGATCCCGTCGGTTGCCCCTTTGGCGAATTTCGTGACTTCGTCGAATCCTTTCATCTTACCGGAATGCCCGGTCAGGATAATGCTGATCCCTGCTCCGGCGGCTGACAGCAGCAGTGGGGTTACCGCAGCTGCCTTCTGCTTGGTGAGTTCCACAAAATCGTCCCAGTCATCCACAGCAATATAAAGCGGCGGCAGCGTGAAACTGATATCCTTCGGATTCTTCCCAGGGTTGGATATGAGTTCCGTGCGTACGGCATCGTTTCGGGTTTGGATTTCCTGTTTCATTAATTCGATGAACCCGTCCAGCGGCTGGGTATCGTCCATATAGTGCACCTGCTCACGGCCCTTATATCCATAGAGCTCCATCCCCTTGGAGTCGAAGAGATAGATGTCACCGGTCCCGATGATCTGTTCCAGGATCACCTTCATGGCGTTCGTCTTTCCTCTTGCTGCTTCACCGAGCACTACGAATGGTGTCATGCTGCGGTCGAATCCGCGCAGGTCAACGCTTTCCTTATCAAGACCGATCCAGATTGCGTCTCCCCTTCTCTCATATTCCAGCATTGCTGCGTATTCCAGGGTCTCAGGCAGTACCGGGATCCGCGGTGCCTTCTGATCCGGATAGAGACCGTTAATGTCCTGAATCACCTGATCGATCCCTTTATTATACTCCAGTTCGTTATGGAATCTGGTCATCGTGAATATCTGCATGACACTGACTGCATTATTGCGTTTCACCAGGGTCCGGCCTTTGATTTCTGACGGTTTATAGCTGCTCCTGCCCACGATGGTATTGGCATCGCTCTCATCGAACAGATAGCCGGCCACCTTATTCTTGAAGTTATTGAGTGTCGAATATTTTACCGCATTGCTTCTGGTTGCTGTTGCGATCATATAGATCCCAAGTCCCGTACCATCTCTTGAGACTTTCATGAAGAAATCTTCAGCATCATATCCCAGCTCTTTCACCACATCGAAATTATCCAGGATGATGACGATTGCCTTCATCGGCTCATCTGCCACCTGATTGTAGACCTCGAAGTTCTGCACCATCCGTCCGGCCAACAGTTTCTTCCTCTCCTGCATCTCCCGCTGGATGATGCCCTGCAGCTTGTTCAGACGCTCCACATCATCAAACGTGATATAATCCGCCGTATGATGTAGCTTGTTCATCGGAATCAGGCCGCTGTTACCGAAGTCCAGGATATAGAAATTCAACGCTTTCACGTTGTTATGTAAGGCCAATGATAAGATTGCAGTGGTAAGGAATACCGTCTTGCCGTATCCGGGGGAAGCAATATACATCAGATTCCCATCCTTTTCCAGATTGACCATATATTCCACCTGTGCCTGCTCTTCCGGAATGTCTACAAGACCGATCCTCAGTCTCATGTCCAAAGGCTTTCCATTGGCATCCTGAAGTTCTTCCGGGCATGCGATCTGTTCCCCAAGCGGCGGCAGCCATGGCCGTTTTACCTCAACCGTATCCTGCTGCTCATAGACATCATGGATATGGTCAACCGTAGCATCCAGCTGTGTCACAGCTAACTTTTTGCTTTCCTTCTCATCACTTAAGTCATGGTTGATCAGCTCGCCCTGCCCCAAGTCATTCACCAGATAAACCCTGTCATCCACCTTCTCCTCTTCCTGATCTTGGCTATAAGCGGCACCACTCCATGCGGACTGGAACAGTTCATAGATCTCATTATTACCGACCTGAAGATATGCCCGCCCCGGTTTTGTGATATTGGCTGCATCCGGTGTTTTTAAGATTTCCTTACTGTCGGACTCATTCTGCACCATCAATGCCAGTTTGAACTTGGAGTTGGTCCAGATCTGGTCATCCACCACACCGGTAGGTTTCTGTGTGGCAAGGATCAGATGCACACCAAGGCTTCGGCCGATCCGGGCAGCTGATACAAGCTCTGTCATGAATTCTGGCTGTTCTTTTTTCAGTTCCGCGAACTCGTCACTGATAATAAACAGATGCGGCAGTGGTTCACTGGCCTCTCCATTCTTAAACAGTTTGTTATAGCTATTAATATGATTCACATCATAGCTGCTGAAGATGCGCTGTCTCCTTGCCAGCTCACTCTTAATGGATGCCATGGCGCGCATGCTCTGTGCCCCATCAAGGTTGGTAATTGTCCCCAGCAGGTGAGGAAGGTTCTTAAAAAGTCCGGCCATTCCACCGCCTTTGTAGTCAATCAGAAGAAAGGCGACTTCATATGGGTGGAAGCTTACTGCCAGGGATAAAATGTAGGACTGGATAATCTCCGACTTACCTGACCCAGTGGTACCAGCCACCAGCCCATGGGGACCATGTGACTTCTCATGAAGATTCAGATTGACGAAATCCTCCTCTGCACGCACTCCCAGCGGTACTGCCAATGACTTAGAAGAATTATTTTTTTCCACCGTTCCAAGATATCCAGCTGATGGGGATGTTCCACATGATACATCTGGAAAAAGGTAATGCTGTCCGGTATCTGAGCACTGATTCCTTGCATATGCTCCAATACCCCAAGATTCCGCGCCATCCACTCCAGTTCAATATTCTCCGCGGACTGCAGATTAAAGTGCAGATTCTTTTCTTCTTTGACCTCCATCAAAAGTGTTGCCTGACGTGAATTTTCAAGCATCACGATGGTACCAATGTTTTCCGGCAGATTCGCTCTAAGATTGGTGGTGTGAATGATAGAAAAGCCAAGATTATACCCTTCTCTATCCAGATATTCCATGATGGAGTGGTCCATGATCAGCTTTGGTTCATCTATGACAAAGATGAAGTGAGGAAGGAACATACTTTCCTTTTTACTCTCTTCAACTTTTAATTTACGGTCTTTTAATATCTGATGCAGGCTGCCCAGGATCTGGTCTCTCTTACGTTCCGAATTAATCGTTCCAATTGCATTGATAGCGTGAATGCGAAGGTGCGGATACCACCTCATCCACTGGAAGTCGGAGTCATATTTTTCACTGTAAATTGCCACAATTTCCAGATCATGATAGCTATGGAAAAAAGTAAGCTGTCCAATTAATAATTTGAGCTGTTCATGAATTGTTTCTTTCTCACCCACCAAACCCAAATGAGCTTTCTTTAAGTCAACCACTACCGGCTGGGTGATATCTGAGAACTCATTTACGATTGATCGGGCCTCCTGTTCCAACTCATCCGGTTTTGCGTTTAGTTCATCCGCTGACATTTTTATCTTGAATTTGCATGACCGATGTGCCTTCCCGACAGAAACTGCCAGGAAATCTTCATCTATCGAACTGCGCTCATAGATTCTTTCACTATATCCTCGAATCATTGCTTCAATTCTTTTTACATCCGGGTAATTATAGCTATACGCCTCGGTTTCATCGCTGTATGCTTTATAGATTTCTTTTCGCTTTTTTAAAAGATAATTCTTGTAGGTAGTCTCCCTTAGTTCATTCGCTTCCTTTTGTTCTTTTTTATCTGTAAAATATTTTGTCACAGAAAAAATTGTCGTCATTAAAGTTCCCCCTACCGACATTAATACAAACATACCTCGCTTCATCAGAATACTAATTGCAACTGTCATGCACATCATCATCAGCGGAGGAACAATTAACTGAACCAGATCGCCCTTTTTCTTTTCCTGCTTATCTTTGGGCTTGTCGATGGTTATTGTTTTTTCCTGAACTCTTTTGATAATACGCGGCGAACGTTTATAGATTGGAAATCCTTCGAAAAATGTGCTGTCTGGCTGAACGTCCAGCATTCTGCTGGTGATTTTACTCTCCTCTTCACATTCAATCAGTAACCGCTCAGGTAAAAATATAAATTTATATCCGTCTAGTTTTAACTCATCACCTTGCTCTAATTCATAATATGGTTTCTCTAGATTATTTTCATTTATAAAGATATCGGCGGCAGTTGTTCCTGTTTTTTCCATATCCACCGCTAATTTATTCTTTTCGAACAATATCTGTATCGGAAAGTCCACAATGCAGATATCTGCATCATGTTCACCAATCGTAAAATAATCTTTTCGCTCATAACAAACATATTTTTTTGGGTTTCTATCATTCATAGCTTATTCTTCCTCAGTGTTATATTTTTCCATCAATGGCTGCATCTTGGAATCAAGATCAGAAAGCTGTTGACTTTTCTCTTCTCCTGACAAGGCTACATCATATTCAACAAGTGATTTTTTCTTCATATAGGCATATAAAAGTAACTGATCATCCGATTGCTGCAGCGCAATATCAATAGCATCATCCGTATCTCCACGCCCGAGATAAATCCAATAATCCAATCTTGCCTGGGTCTCATTCAAAGATATATTTCCCAAAATATTTGTTTTTTGTTCTTTTGTAAGATTTTCACTATGAATGTATGAATTGGCTAAGATATATTTTTGATGCTTTTCCATATCATTTACCTTAATCCCCTTCATCGAATCAATACAATCCACATAATTTTGTTCTATGTATGCGTTATCGGCTGCAATAACTGCATTTTTATACGGATCCTCTTTCAAAAGTCGATAACCGATATATACCGCCGCTGCTATACATAAAACACCAAAGACGCATGCAGCAATTTGAAAGCCCCGATAGCTGCCTTTATTTAAGAGAATCTTTTTTTCCTTTCTATCCTGCTTCACCAGGTTATATTCATCCATAAGAGCTTTTTGTATATCTTCAGCGGTAACGGCCTCACGGATTTTTTCCAACAGTTTATTTTTAGACAGCAGTTTAATACCGCCTTGCCTATAATCTGCAAAAGAATATTTCTTTTGTAGTGCAAAACCAGCAAGGGCTTTATAATCTTCTAAGAATTCATCTTTATCAAAGCCAGACCCTTCTGCATAGATATCTCTTTGCTTTACACTAATTCGATTATTTAAATCATAGTACAGGTTATCCGGGTCCATTTTAAAATTGTACTTTTCCTTTCCCGATTTCAGCTCATTCAAACTCATCAAAACAGAAAGTACCATCAAACGGTCTTCTTGTCTGATTTCATTCATTTGCTTTTTGTTTTCTATATCGTATGTAAAAATTAAATCTTCTTTTTCTTCTTCCAACGTTGCCCCTATCAGATATGGCTCCGAAAAGGTCAGCTTCTTGTAGTCGTATTGTGTTTTAGCCACAAACATTGATTTTTTTACAGTCTCTTTCATGATGGTTTCTCCTTTGTAGTTCTTCTCTTAAATTAATTCCAGAATATCCCCGTTGTGGATATTTGCCTGGTCATAATTTTGCTTTTTTTCAATAAATCCCCCTCTGCGTATGGATCTGATTCTTAAATCCTTAAGCGGCGTAGTATTGTGCAAAATACCTGCCTCCAAAAGAACATTCAGGGTATCTTCTACCTTTTGTTGAGAATTAACCTGAATATCTTTGTTCAAATATTCCTTTTTATATTTGATCGTCAGGGTCAGCATCATAATTATTCATCTCCTCCTTAGTTATTCCATTGTCATAAATTACTCATAAATAAAATCATCAACCGCATCCAGCTTTTTTCGACTCTGCTTTTTGCCAAAATAGCTTACCATAAACAGCATAAATATGATGGTCATAATGCCCATCACAGGAACGGTCAAACCATTTGTTAGTATTTCATTTTGCACTTCCTCTTTTAGAATTTGTCCTTGCGTATTTAAAAACAGCTGAGTTTTTATCTCCTCATACTGACTATCTTCATTATCAATTTGCTTAAAAAAGACCTGATTTTTTAAATCCATAAATTCTTTCTGTACGTTTTCGTTATATTCCTTTACCTGCGCTTCATATCTATTAGTAAATACATCTATTCCATTAATATCAGTCAATGAAGAATACGCATTTGACCGCTCATT
>Ga0153944_1001343_pt1 | contig 10075 bp, 8 predicted proteins | sample TSNJ028MetaG_FD_104703 | JGI IMG/M metagenome (GOLD analysis project Ga0153944, IMG submission 104703) | Attine ant fungus gardens microbial communities from New Jersey, USA - TSNJ028 MetaG | ecosystem: Host-associated > Fungi > Mycelium > Unclassified | place: USA: New Jersey, Wharton State... | reverse complement strand
GTTATGAGATGCCTGTCCATTGTCTAGGTGGATAGCACCTAAGTGTCTAGTTATGTCAAGCCCTTGATCTTCTGTAAGCAACTCTTGCAGGCACTTTCACTGTGGGTTATCTCAGAGTTGAGTAGTCAGATTCAATGCTAGTTTGATTTACCTGTACAATGCAGATACCTGGCTTGACGTGACTGAACGTTACTTTCACTCGATAAGTGGCATCACTATCGTTAGTTATTTTGACCACCCGTGAATGGGAGCTATTATGCTTGTTGAAGGTGAGAGTCCTTTGTTCCAAAGCATGAATTGTTAGGACGTGAACTCTGACCGTATTCTAGTACTCGTAGTCAGAAGTGGATGAATGCCAATAGATAGATGTTGTTCACCGGACGCAAAATATCACTATCTCGTGCGCTAGAAACCTCCAATACCGACGACTTGTCGTCAACTTCGTCGGTGATATAGTCTTCAATGAAGAGGTCCGCAAACTCTTCACTAGAGCATGTCATCCGTAACCGATGTCGCCCTTCAACGCATCCAGATGTCACACGAATGCATTGTGAGCTACGACGAGGTAGAGTGACATCAATAGAACGCGATGTCATGGTGATAAGCAGCAAAAAAGAACAGAGATCGCATGGGTATATAAGCATACGCCGTGAGAATCAATTCCGTGAGATCGACGTACCACGTGCTGATGAAACTTTGTGCAAGATTGATACAATGTTGTATATCTGTAGATCAATCAGACACCCGAAGCGAACAATCTACTTATGAAACAGCATGTGTGACATATGTGTGACAGATGCGCATGAGCGTGGGAGAAAATGTCGTCAGAGTCCGATAAGACATGGCCGATCCGTAAACGCGTCCACGCCGGATCTTTCTTGCTTTCTCTTTCTGCTCTAAGGTGTATTCTACGAATTTTTTTGATTACCTTGCTCCAGTCTCAATTGCGATCCCCTGAATGAACACCATGTCGGCAAGCTCAGGCTTGCTACCTGAAAACACTGGTTTCCATCGAAACCCAAATTCGGTCAGAGTTGATAATGTATCGAAAAGCAGTAAATATATGCTATATTGTATTTTCAAAGGAGTGCTCATACCTGGTTCCTACTAACTACAGGCACCCAAGAAGTTATCGCCCTCTTCAGTGCCTTGATTGGTGCGCCCATATTCATCGGACAAATAATATTTTTATGCATATAACGCTCAGGTCAGATACATAGCTTTCATGAAATACGAGATGCTCTAGGAACCCATCTGGAAATAGCATTTTTCAATCGTGATGCGGCCACGTATGATCGTTTCATCTATTGTTTTGTATTCCAGTTCTTGAATGATTGATATCAGAAAAGCACTCTGCATGACTGGCTATAACATTGGCGGGGCATTTCTGTAAGTGGATCTATTGATGATGATGACAACTGGACCATGCCGCATATATCTTATTCCATTCCGACTCATAATAGCGCCGTTACTCCGATCACTTCCCATATCCCAAATCACCGTGGTAGACCCTCTATTGACGATAGGAGGAACCTTTATGTTCTTGGCCTTCCTTTCGCTCTCACAAAGTGAGTCTCAGCCGGTCACTGACTTGATCATCAACTCACTGGGTATAAGGAATGAGTTTGCTGCCTTGTTCTCCCGTTATGGAGCTGTTTCCCATTGTGTCATCTTGGCGACAGTTGATAATTCATCCCGTCGTCGTGGATTTATTGTGATGTCTACCCATGAAGAGGCCAAATTGGCGATGTCAGAATTGACGCGCACCCAAATCAAGTCAGTGTCCAGTCGTGCTTTAAGTAATGGAGCTGGGCTGATCGAACTCGGTGAGGTCAGGGGTCATACAATAGACGTGTCCTGGGCTGTCGTTCAACGTTCGCAAGGTGAGTACTGAATCTAGTAAATTTTCTCGAATGCACTAAGGAAAAATCAGGATTCCTTGATGGAGGGGATAGGACTATGTTACTTGACTCTCGTCCTATTGCTGCAACTTCTAGGGATGAGACTGGCCTTGACTGCCCTAAAGAAATATCGGTCGCATCTCTTGATAATTTGGATCCAGATCTTGGCTCCTATACGGTTACTCCTGACCCTGCAGCGACATTACTTGTCTCGAAGCTCCCTGTCATTTTGTTCTCACAGATCCAAGACTTGGAACCGCTCTTCTATCCTTTTGGTCCTCTCAAAAAACTACAAGTAGCCGGGATAGGACTTAACGGTACACTTTCTGTCTTGGTTCAGTATCAATCAACATCAGCTGCTCAAGAAGCCAAGGAAGCTCTGCACGGCCAGACCTATGTTAACAATCAAATCGAGGTCCAGTTTCTTCGACCGCTGACAACACCATTTGACTTGCCTCTGGCATCACGCGTCTTGTCTCCTTTAGAAAAAAATCCTACTATCAAACCCATACCTTCGACTAATTTAGACGCTCCAGGAATTTGCCGCTCCCTTAAACCGCTTAATTCACAGGGAATTTCTGACCTCCCCAATTTTGATAAGCCCTCTTTTCTCGCGACACCAAGTTTCAGTTCCACGTTCCACAGCCACAACGGCAATATGTTTCATTATGCTAGTTCTAGGTGAGCATTGATCGTGAGTCAAAGTAATAAGGAACTCAAACATCTATGTGTAGATGGAGTACGGATACAAATGCCGTAACACAACACATGATACCTCAACATGCCCGCAGCAACAGCTTGTTCCCCAATAGTCAGTATCAGAATCTTCTTGCTTGAGATTGCAAGTCCGGCTCGCTATTCATGCTTCTTTGTATTCTTTGCTTTACCTCGCGTGCGCTGCCTCTTTTACAACGATTCATACCATACGACCGAGCACCTCTCAAAGCGTTATTTTTCTTGTCTTATACTACCACTGTATTGATACAAACACGAGGGATGTATAATAGTTGTCTGACGACGGCCTTTGAAATATAGATGTCGTTTACAGTGATTATCACATGTGCTGTTCCCTCGGACAGTTGTTGTTGTTTACTTTGAGCTTGTTTTTTTTATTTTCAGGTTGTTTCTGGTCCCATAACCTCACAATCTTTTGCACAACACCGCTCCCTTTAGGTTTCTATTTGAATTATGCTTCCACTTCCAGCTTTACTGGCAATACTACCTTTCGTAGCCTGGTTAGCTGGTAGTGTCAACGCAACTTCTTGGTCTGTTATCTTTATCCTATAAGTTATCAGCGCTGACACTCATCTACACAGTAATGCAACCACGCCATGCCCTGCTTCCGCCCCTTGTTGCAGTACGTAACATTGTAATCAATCCTGAGTGCTAGCTGATGGATGACGACATCGAAGGTGAGTTTGGATTCTGTGGAAGCGACAATGTGAGTTCGAAAGTATAAGACTCTTTATGTGTCATTGATAACAAATAGTTCTGTTTGGGTGGCTGCAACCCCTTCGCATCCAATTCCATCGATTCTTGTCGCCCTAACCCAATTTGTGAAGACGTTACTGTAAGTAACAAACTCTTGAGTAATAATCCTTACGAACGCCATTTCAAGTACGCCTTCCCAGACAGTTTGCGTATCTTGTCCAATGCGACGTTCTTCGACGGGAATGCTACCGAGTACGGTGAGTACACCTTTTCCCTCCTTCCAGAAGCCAAGCCTCATCCACTGCTCCAAGATTTTGTCGTAGACAAGGGCAACATCATGAACACCAACTCAAGCGGAGGTGAGCTTGCTATGCTGTTGACACAGGACAATGGAGGAACGAGGCTTTCGTCAACGAGATATGTCTACTATGGAACAATTACTGCTACACGTGAGTTCGATTGCGAGACCTTTTTTTCGCATCGTGTTCTCAGTGATGTATTGTAGTGAAGACTGGTCGATGGGGGGGTGTTGTCACAGCTTTCATCAGTATGAGTGACATAAAGGATGAAATTGACTGGGAGTTTCCTGGAAACACTACTACCCAGGCACAATCCAACTACTTTTGGCAAGGTGACATCCGTAAGTCGGAGTTTCTGATGCCAAGCCATCACATCACATTCATCTTTTCTAGCGGCCACTAGTAATGGTGAAACGCACAAGGGCTTATCGGACACCTTCAGCAACTATCACGATTACACGGTCGGTAACGGTTCAATTCGCAACATTTTCAGTGTAAATTCACTATACATTTTTTTGGAAATGTAGGTTGATTGGCAGTCCGATGTTTTGACTTTCTCGATTGATGGAAAAGTTCAACGTACTGTAAAGAAGTCTGATACGATTGACTCTCAGACTGGTATTGCCAATTATCCCGCTACTCCTTCTCGCATCCAACTTTCGTAAGTGCTTTGCGTTGATCTCCCTTTTCTAAGATAAGTTCATTCTTTTAATTCTAGGATATGGCCTGCTGGCATCAATGGTACTGCACCTGGCACCATTGATTGGGCCGGAGGTATGATTAACTGGGATGATCCCGATTATAAAGCTGCTGGTACGCCGACTTTTATAACTTTTTGCTTTAACCATCATTCTCTGATAATAAACAAGGTCACTTTTACGCGGTTGTCAAATCTGTATCGGTCAAGTGCACGAATGGCCAAAAGCCTAATACCAACACTACCTCATATGTCTACACTAACTCTTCAGATCACTCAAGTCCTCAAATTAGCCTCAGTAATCGTTCCACTTTGTTGAGCGCTGCCCCCCTGGTTGGGGTTTCTGGAATACATGGGACGATCGTCGCTTTAATCGCTTTGTTTCTTATATTTGTCCATCTCTTCTGATTAACTTTATTGCACACGTTTGTGTATAGGGTACACTGTGGTGTTAATGTGGTATTTTTGAGTTGCTTGCTGTCATATTGGATTCAAAGTCATGGGAAACATCCTTATGGCTTCAGTAAACAGATCGATCAAACTAAACATATTTTATACAAATAGCTGGATAGAGTCGGCTGTTGATACAGGTACAGGCTCGCTCAGAACATCCTCATTCTCGGTCAATCCCATGGTGATCGTCTCCTTGAACTCTTCCTCGAACTGTTTCATCTCGCCCAATATCGCCTCTAGTGCCGATCTTCTTGTCCAAGTCGCAAACGATACTTCATTGTTTTCCATTTCGAATGGAGCAATTCCGAGGCCAACATTAGCAACGGGTAGTGGCAACAACATATCATACCCCATGAACGTTTGAACTAGTCGAATCCGCCGGTACGTAGCTTTAACCAGTGCCATCGACTTGATATGAGTCGATTGTCCCATCAAACGAATATTACTGACACCCATGCTGCCTCCCCCACTAGGCGAAAGCGGAGGAGGTGGAATAAGCGCCGAAGGTGAAACTGGGCCAAGGTGAACAATACGGCGACCCTGTTCATTGACTTGAAGATACGGTGCAGCACCTTGCTTGGGTGTTGAGGGTGGTATCGTAGGTGATGTATATTGGTAACCTGGTATTCGGAGTTCGCCAGAACTCGAAGTGGGTATTTCTAATGAAGTTGTCCGATTCATACCAGGTTCGAGATGGATAGTGGGGGTAGAGAGTCCATGATGCATGGATGGGGATCGACTGGCACGAGGTGACGAGTCTGGAGATGGGGACAGTGCAGAACGCCTTGGCTTTGCAAAGACAGAAGTAGAGACTCGACGGGACCTAGGAGTCATACTGGGAGAGGCGAACGGACTTTGGAATCGCTGGCGGAGCTTGAGCTCGTAATCAAGAGCCACAACTTTCTCAATCATGAATAAACGCAGTTGAAGCCTCAAAGGTGATCGGTATGCACACAAAAATTCGAAAAGGGATCATATGGCATAGTCAATCACTCGCGGTGACAAGGGAACGGCAACACTGCTGTCTGGATTACGCTGTTGCGGGAGATCAAAAAACGAGGGAAATTGCCCACTTCTGTCTACGCTACACCGCGGCGAAGGAGATGGAGAAAGCATTGGTGAAGTTGGGATAGAAACCAGCCTATGAAATGCGAAATCGGCATTGCCGTCCATAAGCGCCGATTTGAGGAACACGGCTAAACGTTGCCACAAGTTTGGAAAAGTCGAAGAGATTTCCTGTTCAGCTCTAACGACGATGATTTTGATAATCTGAAGAGCTGTAGTGAACGTTGGTAGGTGTGCCTGCCATCGCATCTCTTCGCCGTTCCTTTTTTCACGGGATTTCGACCGCGAGAGTGGAGGACTTTCGGTGGCTCTGAAGTTTTTTTGACAAACAGTCATAGCATAGAAAAGGATCCTTATCCAGGTGCTCGTTATCGCTTGGTTGTGCCATGTCTCAATCTTTCTACGTGCAGCTAGTTGACTAGAGGTTCTAAGCGTCAAGGTAAAGGGGAGGATCACTTTTGCGAGAAAGTGGAAAGTGGGTTTCCGTTTCTCAAGTTCTCCAATTATGTCTGAGCCGAAAAGGAGGACAGCTTCCGCAAGTAAAGATATAAGAGCTGTACAGAAATGTGTCCGCGGTGGTCCAGTTTCTCCAGTGATCACCTCGCACGCTTCTAGCCCCGCAATACATATTTCATGAACAACGAGCCTTGTAAATGAGGGGTCCTGAGCATAAAGTGGTATACAACACAATTGAGTGATGGTTTCGAAAACGGAAGTAAAATCTAGAGTTGTGTTGTATGTGCGAATGAAGGGGGATATCTCCTGAACAAAAGGTATCACATGTTTGGGCTTGGGGGTATCTTCACGTAAAAGTACAAGCTTTGCGAGATCAGCAAAAAGTGCCGAAATCGATTCCAACATTTCTGAAGGCGCTCCTTTGAGAATCAACCTTGCAATCTCAACTGATCGTTGGGCCATTCGAGGAAGAATGTAATATCCGGCCTGGCCCACAGCAACCAGGGCAGACAAGAAGTCCGTCATCATGATAGTGGAATTACTTGTCGGTTTCCCTTTATCTGAGGCTTCTTGTCCAGCCGCTGAGCCAACCAGCGTACCATCCACATCGTTTTCGCGAACTGTACTGCTGGTCTCGGCAGCTTTGGATTTCGAAAATATCTTAATGAACATCTCACTCAGGGCTTCTAATCCGTCCTGTAGCACGCTTCTTGCTTGCGGTGAGGAATTATAGAGGTGAGGAGCGAGAAAGCGGAACATTCGCATGAATTGTTGTGCTCGCAGGATGGATGGATCATGAGCGATAATTGTCAAAAACAGCTTCACGAAATCTTCAATACGCAATCTTGAACTCTCATAAGAATCAGGGATCTCGAAGAAAATCTGTCCACTCGTTTGAGCTTCGCCACGACGCATAACGGCGATAAACGTCTGTGGTTTGTCCTCAGCTACATGGAACAAAAACGCCTCCTTTTCCTGTAATTGATTCATGCCATGTATACCTGCTGGATCAAGTTTGGTGGGAGAAACACCACTCTTGAGCGAATAGAAAAGGTCGTAGACTCGAGCAGCATATTCCGCCCCATCTATCTCTGGCAATGCAGCTACACGCACTATGGCATCTAGACTCTGAAAGAGGAATGCCTCGCGATGAAGAGCATAGAAGCGATAGACAGCATACTCGATGGCAAGCCGAATTCCAATATTCTGATGCGATTCAGCATATACTTTGACAAGCGCAGGAATGAATAGTGCGTATCCGCCCCCGGACGTGAATAATCGACGAAATCTCGCACTGGCAACCATGAAAGCTTATACAGTTGTGAAATTCAAGCTTAGATCATGAAGAATGGCAGGACTTACCAATGAGAACATGCCCCACAATACCAATATCATCTCCATGAGCTAACAAAATTTGATTCAATCCAAGCACAAATTTTGCCATCTCGTCTCTATCATTCGAGTTCCTCGACATACTCCGGAACACTTGTGCAACCAGCGTTATGTAGCTCCGTGCCAATGCCAATGATAGTACACTCAACGTCTTCTTCTCGGTAGGTTCATCAGGACCATAAGGTTTCTCTCCGGTAATTGGTACAAAATCATTCAATTCAAGTGACCTCCCAAGTTCTTTCTCATCCCCGTCCAATTTCGGTGCGACAAATTTCGGCATCGTCTTCCGTACAGACACGACATCCTGTGCGCTCTTCTTTAACATCTCAACAAACATCATGTTTTGCGCTATCCGTATCATTACCACCTTGACTAACCTCGAATCCAATCCCACAATTGTCACTGCCTCTCCTCTTGTCTCTGCTTTTCCTAGATCAAATGGATTGTTCACCTGTACTGCGTACTGCCCACCTAGGCCATTTCCCAAGTTCAAGCCACGAGGGAACATTGGTCCGCTAGGTACGCCCACATGGTCAAACCACAACGACCCATACGGAATCAGGAAATGCTCCATCTTCGATTTCTTGATTTCTCTCATAGTCAAATCCCCAACATACATTGCCAACCTCGCCATTATTGGAACCGCCAGCGCAAAAGTAGTAAGTGAGTCTCCAGTTGCGGCAGAGACCATAGTATTACCATCACGCTCTGCAGCGGAAGGGTCTGTCTGCCGAAATGTGTATTTCAATAGTCCAGCAAGATCATTGAACAACATATGAGCCGCAGGAGGAGGAATCATGTGCTGCGTGTGTAATAACGCAGTAAAAATATTGATGGCCTGTCGAATGTCCTGTGCTGACTCTTCATAGCCATGTCCTTGATCATCGCAGAACAAATCCAACATAGGTCGAAGTAGCAACAGAGGATCATTTCGCATCATATCGAGCAGTGTATCTCGTGCAGCGGAGGCCACAATGAGATTCGGGTCAAATACCATTGTTGCGAGGATCCGAAAGACGAGTGATAGAGGGGGCACAAAAAGAGGTCGACGTTTTGCATAGGTAGGCCCTCCCGAGCTCGAATTCCGTCTTAGCAGACTTCCCTCCCCTGGTCTATCAACTTTCCCTCCAAACACAACCGGACTAGAGGGACTAGAAGTGATGAGCGGAGTCAACTGTCCGCCAGAGGACATAGTAGGCGAAGTCAACGTAGGGGAGGACACCGGCGTTGGACCAGGTTCCGATGTCCTTTGCAGATCCAACCTCTCCATATAATTCACAGGCAAGAGCGATAGAGGTGTCCTAATCCACAGTTCATTCTCATCACCCTTATCATCGTCATCCACCCAACCAATCTCGACCAGCTGTTTCTTTAATTCGTCAGGAATCACATCTTTCTTGATCTTCCCTTTCCGGGACCTTGAAGCATTGCCACCGGAGGCTTGAGTCGATGCAACACCTGGCAGGGTGAATACCGATGCACGGTTTGCGTCGTTATAAACATAATTCGGTGATCCCATGTCTGTTCGAACGAATGGCAACGGAGCTCTTGCCAGCTTAAATGATCTATGTGTGCGATCCACCAGGATGTTATGTGATTCTGACATAATTTGGAATCTCCAGTTCACGAGCAGGCTGAGCTTGTGTATCGATTCAAGTCGTATCAGACCATCCGGGCTAAATACGTCAGATCTCAGCACACATACAAAGATGAGATAAGGGTCTTGCCTTTGCATATCTTGTTCTACCATCGCTCTAAAATCCTGTGAATTTTTCTCTGCGCATTGCATAACCAAGAAACACACAAGCGCTTTGGGTTCCTGGTTCCCTGAAACATTGCTACAACCTCTGCCACGAGAAGGGTTCTCATCAATCCTACCAGACGATAGCCCGCGATACCACACTAAAGGTGCTATGCGACTCCAATCACTGGGGTTCATAATCGCGGAAACTGTAACGAGTAACTTGACCGCAGGTAGAATGAACCCTCCCTCTGCGAGAGAGGACAGAAACTCCAGTGAGTTGTCCAGCATAGCAGTAATATTCAAAGATTCTTCAGGACTCGGATCATTCAAACGTCTATCAGTCATCGTGGGTATGATCACCACCGTCCGCCTCTTATAATCATTATCAGCTCACTCCGGCTTGAGTAAAAGACTCAAAGATATTCACCCTGTTAAAAGTCCCAACAGCACCCTTCGCAAATTCGTACAACTCTTTCATCTCTCTCAGTGTCTCTTGTATCTCTTCAGCCTTTTCATCCTCATCCTGTAAATATTCTTCAAACCACTGAATGATTATGTTTGATATCCATGAGGCAGGTTTCAGTGATCGTGTGAGGAGCCTGAGTTCTCTGAAGAGCATAAGAAGGAGCAGACGTTG
>Ga0153944_1001340_pt1 | contig 10083 bp, 10 predicted proteins | sample TSNJ028MetaG_FD_104703 | JGI IMG/M metagenome (GOLD analysis project Ga0153944, IMG submission 104703) | Attine ant fungus gardens microbial communities from New Jersey, USA - TSNJ028 MetaG | ecosystem: Host-associated > Fungi > Mycelium > Unclassified | place: USA: New Jersey, Wharton State... | reverse complement strand
TCCTTCATAAAGGCGGACACTCTCGGTTTGATACAACCAAAGTAATGATCGTTGAGCTCCTGACCTTTGGGCGGGCGCGCGCCGAAAAGCGTCCGCCCTGTATATATTAGATCGGGGCGGTTTAAGTAAACCTCTTTGTCGATGAGAAAATATTCCTGTTCGGGGCCGACGGTCGTGATTACACGGTGTGCGTCAGCATTTCCGAAAAGCTTTAGTACCCTCATGGCCTGTTTGTCAATGGCCTCCATCGACCGAAGCAGCGGGGTCTTTTTATCGAGCGCCTCGCCTGAGTATGAACAGAAAGCAGTGGGGATACATAGGGTTCCATCTTTGATGAAGGCATACGAGGTAATATCCCAAACGGTATATCCCCTCGCCTCAAAGGTGGCGCGCAAGCCCCCTGACGGGAAGCTGGAAGCGTCCGGCTCACCGCGTACAAGTTCCTTGCCGGAAAATTCCATGATGATTTGCCCGTCGCCAACAGGCGATATAAAGCTGTCGTGCTTCTCCGCCGTAATGCCTGTCATTGGCTGGAACCAGTGCGTGAAGTGGGAAGCTCCCTTTTCAACCGCCCAATCCTTCATTGCGTTGGCCACCACATTGGCGACATCAAGCTCCAGATGAGTACCCTGTGACATTGTTTTTTTCAGCGCCTTGTATATATCCCTCGGAAGCCTTGCCCGCATGACGGAATCATTAAAAACCATGCTTCCGAATAAATTCGGAATATCCTTCATTACAAACACCTCTCCGTTATAACAATTTTATTTTGGCAGTCTCGCAACCGGCAATTGTCTCTTTATCCCATACGGAAACCTGCACCTCGCCGATATGTGCCTTTTGAAGCAGGAGCATACACAGTCTGGACTGACCTATACCACCGCCCATTGTAAGCGGCAACTTGCCCTCAAGCAGCATTTGGTGAAACGGCAGTTTGCGGCGATAATCACAATTAGCCTTTGTAAGCTGCCCATCCAATGATTTTTCATCAACGCGGATACCCATGGAGGAAACCTCAAAAGCGCACCCTAATATGTCGCTCCAGAAAACGATATCGCCGTTGAGCGACCAATCGTCATAATCCGGCGCGCGTCCGTCGTGCTTGATTCCAGATTTCAAGGTATCGCCGATCTGCATGATGAATGCGGTTTTATATTCCTTCAGATACGCATTTTCGCGCTCTTTAGGCGGCAGTTCCGGATAAATATCTTCAAGCTGCTGTGTCGTAATAAATTGGACATTCCGCGATAAATCAATATTTAAGGCCGGATATAGCTTTTTAATTTTATCTGCTGTGTCGCAAATGGCATTTACAATCGTGATGACCGTTTTTCTCAATGTATCCTCGTTGCGCAAAGCTCTGTCGATGACCTTTTCCCAATCCCACTGGTCAACGTAAATTGAATGGAGGTTATCCATCTCCTCATCGCGCCGCACAGCATTCATGTCGGTATAAAGCCCTTCACCCACGGGGAAGTCATATCTATAAAGCGCCATGCGTTTCCATTTCGCGAGCGAGTGAACGATCTGAGCGTTTGCCTGAATCTCTTTGATATCAAACTCAACCGGACGCTCAACGCCGTTCAAGTCGTCGTTCAATCCCGTTTGCGGTTCAACAAACAACGGCGCGGATACGCGTTTTAGATTGAGAGCGCCCGACAGATTATCCTCGAACATTCTCTTAATTTGCCCAATAGCGGTCTGGGTTTCATATACCGTCAATACAGGCCGGTACCCCTTCGGTACGACTAACTTACTCATTCCCAACACCCTTTCAAAACAAAAAAATAAGGCGCTGCGGACAAAAAGTCCACAGCGCCTTTGCTGTTTACAAAAATAACTATAATACATTGCGGTTTATTTGTCAAGAAAATTTTCGCTCATTATTGCAAGGGCGTGCGCGAAATGTGGGGCTGCCCTTTTATACAGCTTGCTTTACCTAATTCTCATATGTTTTCAAAATCCCCTCCGCAATTGCCCTTTTTGCAGTCCGCATATCCATAGCCTGCTTTTCAATGTACCTGTGGGCTTCCTGCTCGCTCATGTTCAAATAGGAAATCAATATGCATTTCGCGCGGTCAACGACGCGGATGTCCTCGATTTTCTGTTTCAGTTTACTGTTTTCGGCCTGCATTCTTTTGAGTCTGCCTTGTGCTGATTTTGCGAGACTTAATGCCGACCCCAAAACTGCCCTGTTTATAGGCTTCGCGACCACCAGAACGCCATCGTCTTCGCAAAGGTTGGACACTGCGTCAAAATATTCGCTCTTTACGACAAGAAGCACCTGTGAGATGCCTCTTGACGCGATATGCCTTGACAGGTTTTCGCCGGATTCATCCCGAAGCGGCGCATTTATGATTACCAAATCGAAATCTCGTTCTAAAAGCAGACGGCGGGCTTCTGCGCACGACGGTGAGGCGACGATTTGATTGATGGAAGCCGCACTTAATATTTCAGTAAAGTACGCCGCGCTTTTCTCTGAGAATGTAACAATAAGAGCGCTTTCCATTTAGTCGCCACCTTTCGTTAGGTTATTGGATTATAGCGCGCCAAGGGAGCCGCGTTCTGCTAAATGTAATTAAAATACCTCTCTCTGTAAAATGCATTTTTATCCTCGGCGGCTGCAAAACCGGCGGCTTCGGCTTCCTTAACGGCAAGATATTTTGCAAGCAGCTCCTCACCGATCACACTTTTAACAAACGCGCTGTCCCTTGCCAAACAGATCGATTTTTCCAAGCTATCCGGCAATAAAGCAAGGTCTTTGACAACGCCTTCGCCTGCGGTGTATAAGTCCGCGTCAACGGCGGGCGGCAGAACCAAACCATTTTCGATTCCCTCTAGCCCTGCTGCCAAAATTAAGGCGAACGCGAGATGGGGATTGATTGACGGGTCGGGTGAACGCAATTCCATTCTGACCTTTTCGCCGATTGCGGCGGGAATTCGGACGAGCTGGGAGCGGTTTTGGTGCGACCATGATACATATTTTGGGGCCTCATATACGCCGAACCGTTCGTAGGAGTTGGCGAGAGGATTTAGGAACAGCGTTATCTCAGGCGTTTTTGACAGTATTCCGGCGATGAAGCTCTCTGCGATATTTGAATGCCCCTCGTTCTTATTCCTGAAAATATTAAATCCATTTTGAGAGAGCGAGAGATTGACATGCAACCCGCTGCCCGCCGCGTTCGGTACGGGTTTAGGCATGAAAGACGCGAATAATCCGTTGCGCGCGGCAATTGCCTTGACCACGGACTTAAAGGTCAGCAGATTATCGGCGCTCGTAAGCGCGTCGCCAAACTTGAAATCTATCTCGTTTTGTCCCGGCCCCTGTTCATGATGAGAGGTTTCCGGCTTTATTCCCATCTCCTCAAGCGTCAGGCATATTTCACGGCGTATATCCTCGCCTTTGTCAAGCGGTGAAATGTCCAGATACCCGCCCCTGTCAAGCGCCGAGGTTGTGGGCTCACCATTTTCGTCGGTTTTGAACAGATAAAACTCGCACTCCGCGCCTATCGTGCATACATAGCCCATCCTTTCGGAGCGCTCGACAACTCTCTTTAATAAATATCTGCTGTCATGCGAAAACGCGGAGCCGTCCGGGTTTTTAATCCCGCAGTAAAATCGCACGACCCTGCCCGGCCCCGGACGCCACGGTAAAACCGTCAGTGTAGCGGGGTCGGGGAACAGCAGTAAATCCGATTGCATGACGTCACGAAAGCCCCCAATCGCGTGAGCATCAAAGGAAACGCCGTACTCAAACGCGGATGGCAGCTCATCCGACATGATCGAAATGTTTTTTTGAACGCCAAACGGATCGCAAAAACCAAGCCGGATGAATTTTACGTCATTCTCTTTGACAAACTCTAAAACCTCACTTGCTGTACAGTTCATATAGAACGCCTCCCTTATTACTGTTACGCTTTTGGCTAAATTCTAGGGTTTATCTATATCCAAGCCTTTTTGTGAGGCCACACCCTTAATTCGCTGTATAAAGCTGCTTATACGGATTCTTGGCATTAGGCGTCAACATATAAAACCTGTCTTTTGTAAGTTTTTCAGCCTCCATGCCAAAATAACCGGCAAACTCGGAAACATGCGGTATAATCTCTCGCAAATCCTCCTCGGACGCTATCTCTGCCGTAACCTGCGCCGGAAGCCCGTCAAGTTCCGTATTTGTCCGGATGAAGATGCGCCCGCCGTGCATACCGGTTCCCGTGAAATGTCCGACAGGCGCCTCATCCGAGCCTATCCCAAGCACTATTATCAGTCCCCCGGCGAGGTATTCGCCCAAAAAGCTGCCCGCCTTGCCTCCTATTATAATTACCGGCTTTTTGTCCTTATACTCCTTCATATGAATGCCGGTTCTGTATCCGGCATTGTCTCTGACGAAGATACTCCCGCCCCGCATGGCATAACCGAGAGCATCGCCGGCGTTGCCGTGGATTATGATTTTTCCATCGTTCATAGTGTCCCCGACAGCGTCCTGAGCGTTGCCGTTTACCTCAATGATAGCGCCGTCCAGATAAGCACCCAAAGCGTTGCCCGGTGTACCATTGATCGTAATCGTTTTTTCCTTTGCGCCGCTGCCGATAAATCTCTGACCAAAGCAACCATCTATGCAAATATTGGATTTCGCGGACTTTACGCGCTCATTCAGTTCCCTGAAATCAAGATTTTGTGCTATTATGTTCATTTTATTTCACCTCCCAGCTTAATCTTCCTATCCTCCTTTGTGAACGCCATAAGCCCCGGTTTTTCACAGATGAGCGCAAAGTCAAGCGTGTCAAGCGGCGTTCGTTCCCGGATAATACTCGTGTAAATCCCGGCTTTTTCCACATTGCCGATGAGGATATATCCGTTTAACTTATTCTCGCTGTAAAATAAGCGTTTATAGTGACTTTCGTTTTCGGAATATACTTCTCCGCTGTAATTGCCCGCCGTTATCACATGCAGACCGAAAAAGCCGATGGCGTTCATGGGTATTGCTCTATCAAAAATTTTTTCGCCTCCCGCCATATTGATTCCCGCGCACTCACCCTGCATGTAGGCGTTGGGAAGCAGCGCCATTACCCTGCTTTGCCCGCTTGACACGTCAAAGGTTTGAGTACAGTCGCCTGCGGCGTAAATATCGGCTGTGGAGGTTTCAGATTTTTCATTTATGATAATGCCCTTGTCGGTTTCGGCGATACCCTTCAAGAGAGAGGTATTCGGACGGACGCCCACCGCCAGAACCAATATGTCAAACTCAATCCGCTCCCCATCATCAAGTAAAGCGGCGTTTTGCTCAAAACGCTTAGCGCTTCTTGAGAGCTTGAATTCGACCCCCTTGCTTTCAAAATGGCGTTGAACCAGCATTGCGCCGTCCTCGTCCAAAATGCTGGATAAAATCCTCGGGGCCAAATCAAGAACTGTTACGCGCGATACCCTTTCCAAGATGCCCTCGGCACATTTAAGCCCGATTAAGCCCGCGCCGATAATCAGTATACGCTTATCTTCGTCCAGAGCCTTATCCAGCCTGCGTGCGTCGTCAAGGCTCATAAACGTATATTTGTCTTTCACCGAATCAAGACCTTCAACGTCGGGGACAAACGCCGAGGAACCGGCGGCGACGAGCAGCTTATCGTAAGGTACGGCTTTGCCGTCATTCAAAAGTACATGCTTATCAGAGGAGTTTATTTTTGCCGCGGCGGTATCGGCCAACAGAGTACAGTTATTTTCCAGATAAAAACCGTCGCCCCTGTATTTCATTTTTTCTTCCGTGACCTTTCCAAGCAAAAGATAGGAAATGAGCGGGCGGGAGTATGTATGATGAGGCTCACTCGTGATGACTGTAATCTCCCCCTGTTTATCGATTTGCCTGATACCCTCTACCGCACCGATGCCTGCGGCCGAGTTGCCGATTATAACATACCTCATATGCTCACCCTCTTTCCTCAAAAACGATAGCGCCGTTGGGACAGCCTTTGACACACGCCGGAGTTCCGGTCACTGTTTTTACGCAAAGTTCGCATTTCTGAACCGCGCCGTCGTCGGAGGGAGAAACCGCGCCATAGGGACAGCTTAAAATGCAGGTATAGCAGCTTACGCATTTATCCCGGTCAATCGTAATAACGCCGTCAGAAACGGTCAAGGCTCCGGTGATACAACCTTTCACGCACAGAGGCTCACAGCAATGCCGGCAGGACACGGCGAAACTGACGCCGTCCTTTTCTTCGATTTTTATTTTGGGGTTGATTTTAATATCCTTAAGTGCCCTCGCCATATCCTTCTCATTTGTACCGGCAAAGGCGCAGTAATACTCGCACAGATGGCAGCCCAAACACCATTTTTCATTTACATAGACCCGCTTCACACATTTCACCTCATCACAAGATAATCATCCCATTCGGCTCCAACGGACACATACTTTATAGGGCAGCCCACGGCGCTTGCAATAAAGCGGATACACTCAAGCGCCGCACACGGCAATTCCTTGCCCTTGCGGCATTTTGTTATATCGGTTTTGACGCCCTCCAGATACTCGCACACCGGTTTAGCGTTAACGAGACTGTCGCCAACGGGGAAGCGGTCTGTTCTCACGCCGTCGATCTCATAGGCTGCGCAAATGGGAATTTTACCGAAATAGGAAAGCACCTCCAGCTTTGCCTGATAGTTCTTCTTTTTTCCCGCTGTTAAATGTTGTTGCGGCATCCTTGTACCGGATAAAGAAGCTCGATTCACCGTCTCCCGGGCATACAAGCTTGGTTCTACCCTCATATATTATATCATTTATAATTTCTACTCTCCTGCGTGTTTAATGCCTAAAATTTCAAGCTCCTTTTCGTTCAGCCCCACGCCACGAAGCATAAGCCGGTTCCCCTTTAAGCTCTCGATTGAGTTGATACCCATACCGCCCATCATTTCTTTTATTTCGTGCCGCCATGCGGTCAGCAGGTTAACAAGGCGTTTATATCCGATTTCGGGATTCAAGCGTTTGACAAGCTCGGGAATTTGCGTCGCGATGCCCCAATTGCATTTGCCGGCGTGGCAGCTTCTGCAAAGATGGCAGCCAAGCGCGAGCAGCGCCGCTGACGCGATATACACGCAATCCGCGCCCAGCGCGACGGCCTTTACGATATCGGCGCTGGAACGGATACTGCCGCCGACAACGATTGATACATTGTCGCGGATGCCCTCGTCCCGAAGGCGCTTATCGACGCCCGCCAGTGCGAGCTCAATGGGGATGCCCACATGGTCGCGGATGCGCGTCGGCGCAGCCCCCGTGCCGCCTCGGAAGCCGTCAATGGCAATAATGTCAGCTCCGCTTCTCGCGATACCGCTCGCGATGACGGCGACATTATGGACAGCAGCGATTTTGACAATGACAGGTTTTTTATAATCCGTCGCTTCTTTTAGCGAGTAAACCAGTTGCCGTAAATCCTCAATCGAATAAATATCGTGGTGCGGAGCGGGGGAGATAGCGTCACTGCCTTCAGGAATCATCCTCGTTCGGGAAATGTCTCCCACGATCTTCGCGCCCGGCAGATGCCCGCCAATCCCCGGCTTCGCGCCCTGACCCATTTTTATCTCAATGGCTGCGCCGCTGTTCAAGTATTCAGAGTGAACGCCGAAACGTCCCGAAGCGACTTGTACAACAGTGTTTCCGCCATATCGGTAAAAGTCCTCATGCAAACCGCCCTCGCCGGTGTTGTAAAGGATACCAAGCTCCTCCGCCGCGCGCGCGAGGCTTTCGTGGGCGTTATAACTGATCGACCCGTAGCTCATAGCCGAAAACATCACCGGCATAGACAGGGAGAGTTGCGGCGGCAGATTGTTTTTGATTCGCCCGTCTCCATCGCGCTCGATACACTGCGGCTTCGCGCCGAGGAAAACCCGCGTCTCCATAGGCTCGCGCAGCGGGTCTATGGAGGGGTTTGTCACCTGCGAAGCATTTACTAAAATCTTGTCAAAGTATACGGGGTAATTTTCAGGATTGCCCATGCTGGACAGCAGCACACCGCCGCTTCCCGCTTGGCGGTAAAGCTCGTTTATTGTTTTACCGCTCCAGTTCGTATTTTCTTTATATATATTGCCACTTTTCACAATCTTAAGCGCCCGCGTAGGACACAGCGACACGCATCGGTGGCAGTTTACGCATTTCGCGTCGTCACAGACCATCTTGTTAGCGTCAGCAAGATATTCGTGTACCTCGTTGGCGCATTGGCGTTCGCAAGCGCGGCAGACGATACATCTGTCGTAATTTCTTGCCACTTCATAGTCGGGATACAAAAAATTCACCGCCATTACGCCTCGCCTCCATTTAAGCAAACGATGACCGGCTGGCCGCCCTTTGGCGACCATACCGTATCAAGAGTCGGCTCAATGATACGAATAGCCGCTTCCTCGCTTGCAATATATACAATATCGTCCTTTTCACCAACCACCATGCTCCGCAGCTTGAGTCTGTCATTGAGCGCCATCAGTCCGCCCTCAAATCCGACTAGAATAGAAAACGGGCCGGTGATAAGCTGTGCGGAAAACATGATGCGCAGATACTCATGCGTCTCGCGTTTCTCGGGCGCCATGTGTTCTATTGTCTGCCAGAATGGTGCGGCGATGACAGACGCTATCTCTGCAAGGGTAAGCCCCTTTTTCCGGTGCAGATAATCTATTATATATGTAATAACCTCGGTATCGGTTTGGAGTGTACATTTGTAGCCGTACATTTCGATGGCGCGGCGGTTGGCATCGTAGGATGATATTTCGCCGTTATGCACCACAGAATAATCCAGAAGCGCGAACGGGTGTGCGCCGCCCCACCAACCAGGCGTATTCGTCGGATAACGCCCATGTGCCGTAAAACAGTAACCCTCGTATTCCTCTAATCGGTAAAACCGCCCAACGTCCTCCGGGAAACCGACTGCTTTGAACACGCCCATATTTTTACCGCTGGAAAACACATAAGCACCGTCAATTTTTGTATTCACCCTAAATACGCATTTCGCTGTAAATTCGCGTTCGTCAAGCTGGCTGTCGACAAGTTTCGTAGGCAGCGGGGAAACAAAGTACCGCCAGATCAACGGCTCGTCTGTAATTTTCTTGGTTTTTCTCGTGGGAATTTTAGAGAGGTTAATGATGTCGAAGTGTCTCTCTAAAAATTCCTCGCATTCTTTTTTCGCGGATACGGTATCATAAAAGATATGAAAAGCGTAATGATCTTTATATTCAGGATAAATTCCATATGCCGCAAAGCCGCCGCCAAGGCCATTGGACCGGTCGTGCATAACGGAAATAGATTCTATGATGGACTCACCGCTCATACGCGTTCCGGATTTATTGAATATCCCGGATATGGCGCATCCAGACGGGATTCTTATCTGCCCCTCTCGTTGCATTTAGCCAACCTCCTAATCACACAAAAAGGCGCTCATCACATGACACATAGAGTGGGTTAGTTGATGATTCGGTTACGCCGAACCCCGAACCCAACTGACTACTGCATCATCTGATGAACGCCTTTGTTCAACAAGCATTAGTATACAATAAAATCACCTTTTCGTCAACGATAAATTTGTAATAGCTACATTTAGATTGGGTTATGCTTAAACTCAATGATACAATGTGCCGGCTGCCTATGAAATATACCGCATATGTAGGGGATGTAATCAACTTCAAATCCTACAAACTCAAAAAGCACCTCTCAAATGACAATGAAAATTTGGACATCCATATGGATGTCCACGAGCCGATTATTGACAGGGACAATTGGGAACCTGTGCAGAGAACCTTTGACAGCAAGCGCAGGAAACCCAAACATGTAGAAAAGAATATGTTTGCAGGGCAGAGCATTGGGTGCTTTTTTCACGTTCTGAATAGAAAGGATGGCAGAAAACATGCATGATAAACTACAATTTGATTACCATTATGGGCAGGAAGCGGAGCAGTACACCTTTTACCGCATACCCAAGCTGCTGTTTACCTGCAATGACTTCCGCTCATTGTCCTGCGAGGCCAAAATCCTATACGGCCTTATGCTGGATCGCATGAGCTTATCCAGGAAAAACAACTGGATTGACAAGCAAAACCGTGTCTACATCATGTTCACGT
>Ga0153944_1001339_pt1 | contig 10083 bp, 5 predicted proteins | sample TSNJ028MetaG_FD_104703 | JGI IMG/M metagenome (GOLD analysis project Ga0153944, IMG submission 104703) | Attine ant fungus gardens microbial communities from New Jersey, USA - TSNJ028 MetaG | ecosystem: Host-associated > Fungi > Mycelium > Unclassified | place: USA: New Jersey, Wharton State... | reverse complement strand
CCCTATAATATGGCGGATCTGTTAGAGACATTTGCTTAAAAAAATATAAAAAAGATATCTCATTTCAGGACTTCTCTGCATATCATGGTACTAAAGGTATGCAGAGGAGATTTTTGTGGCAGATACAATTGTATTAGATGCCGGACACGGCGGCGGTCAGTTGCGAAAGTGAAAGTAATGACTTTATAAAGCCTTTTCGAATCAATGGCCTAATCAATGGACGTTCAGAAACGAGCGTCTATTTTTTTGCATGGTATATAAAATAATAAAAACCTTTAATGAATTTTGAGAAATTGAATGATTATCTTGAAAAACCATATTAAGCATACTATAATGGTGAGGCGTACTAAAAAAAGGTACTAAAAAAAGGTACTAAAAAAAGCACTATAAAAAATACAGGTTACTATGGACATTTAAAGCTAATTAAAGAGGTGCTATATTATGAGTGTAAGTTATAAAAAACTATGGAAATTAATAATCGATAAAGACATGACGAATGTGGAAGTCCGAAAGGCGGCAAAGATAAGTCCTGCCACATTCACGAAACTAAAGAAAAACGAAACAGTATCTCTTGAGGTGCTACTGAAAATCTGCAAACTTTTGGATTGTGACATTGGGGATATCATGGAAGTTATGAAAGAAGTGTAATAAGCCCTATTTATGGAAGCGTAAATCAGTTATAATAATACGGGATTGTTATCTGGAGGAAGATACATGAATCAATATAGCTCTGGCTTAGTATCAGAATCCTTTTGGTTTATCGAGTTTAAGAAAATTGTGGAATTGAGAAATAAAGATAAATCTTGGGACGAAGTAAGAGAACTATGCTTAAATGAGAACCTGCTCGGCATCTCAAAGGAGTACCGAGCTAAAAGAACATATGGATATTTGAAAAACCGGATAGAAGCATTAGATGAAAATATTTATGAAGTCTTTATTAATACGGATTTAGCAACGCAGAAAATAATTGTTTTTATAGCAGTGGCGAAACAAAACAGGTTATTTTTTGAATTTTTATATGAGGTGTATCGGGAGAAAGTTTTGCTAGGTGCAGATGCGCTTACTGACAGCGATATCAATGTATATTTCAAAAATAAGCAACAGCAAAATGAAGCGATTGCCGCCTGGACAGATGGTACTTTAAAAAGGCTTCGTGGCACTTATATGAATTTTATGACGGATGCCGGACTGTTGACAATAATGGATAAGCAAAAGAAAATAACGCCACCAATCTTAGATGTAGTACTTGAACGCTATTTAAAAGATAAGGGTGAAATGCAAGTGATAAAAGCAATTACGGGGGTAAGCTAAGTGTACGAGTTAGAAAGCCGGTTAAACAAGCTTGAAGATAAAATAAAACAACGGAGTTTCAGACAGAATAAAGGTCTCGGCAACGAAGTCGGATACTATGTATTTGATTATCCGGCCAAACAAGAGCTGCAGGTGAGAGAAAGAGTCCGGTATTTGGAGTCAAAATATGAAAATCAGGATTTTAAACTCGTGGTATTTGACCTATACGATGTTATGATGAATTTGCTGATAGAAGAGGGGTTTCTTGCGTTATGTGAGGAGTTTGAAAAAACGAAAGGCCTGTCTGAAATCATAAAGGCAGTGAATGAACTGCTCCGTATGGAAGAAGATAACCAGAACAATGAGATATTAGCGTATATTAAAAATAACACACCGGATAATTCCGTTGTTTTTCTCACCGGAGTGGGAAAATGCTTCCCTATTTTACGTTCACACAAAATATTAAACAATTTACACCAGTTTATGGACAATGTTCCTGTCGTCATGTTTTTTCCCGGGAAGTATGACGGACAATCTTTAATGCTTTTTTCAGAAATCAAAGACGACAACTATTACCGTGCTTTTAAGCTGGTAGATTGAGAGGGCAATAAACCATGTATGTAAAGAATATGTTTGCAAAGGCAATTGACAGAGATATAAAAGGTGTTATTAAAGTTGGTCAGGGCGATGATGGGAATGTAAAGCAAGAATTAGAAGAATACGTTGTCACAAGAGAGCTGCAAAGGCATTTTGCAGATTTCTTTACCAGCTATAAAAAAGGGATTGTAGGAAATACGGATAAAATGGGAGTGTGGATTTCCGGTTTTTTTGGAAGTGGTAAATCCCATTTCCTGAAAATTTTGTCCTACTTACTTGAAAACCGTATCGTGGATGGTAAAACCGCCCTTGATTATTTTATTCAGGATAATAAGATAAAGGATGAGATGGTACTTGCTGATATGCGGCTTGCTGCCAATACCTCTGCCGATGTGATTCTCTTTAATATTGATTCTAAAAGTGGTATGGCGGATACCCAAAATAATAAAGAAGCCATTCTTTCTGTATTTTTAAAAGTTTTTAATCAACACTTGGGATTTTATGGTGCAAACCCTCATTTGGCTGATTTGGAAAGAACTCTTACGGAAGAAGGCAAATATGAGGATTTCAAGAAGGCATTTGCAGAAATTCGCGGCAAAGAGTGGGAAGAATCAAGGCATCAATTCCGATTTATTCAAGATTATGTCTGCCGGGCATTGGTTCAAATTGGATATATGAGCATGGAAGCCGCAAAGAATATTTGTGAAAGTTTTACGACCCCATATAATATGGATATCAGCACGTTTGCTAAGATGGTAAAAAACCACATCAAAGCAAAGGGTAATCATCATCATGTGGTTTTTTTGGTGGATGAAATCGGACAATACATAGGAGAAAAAACAGATTTAATGCTTAACCTGCAGACGGTCGCAGAAGATTTAGGTACTGAGTGCAAGGGTAAGGCCTGGATTATTGTCACAAGCCAGCAGGATATTGACAGTGTTACCGAGACAAAGGGAAACGACTTCTCTAAAATCCAAGGTCGCTTTGACACCAGACTTTCCCTGTCCTCCGCCAATGTGGATGAAGTAATCCGTAAAAGAATACTGGAAAAGACAGAAACAGGCAGGCAGACATTAAAACTGCTTTATGATGAAAAGGACACCATCATTAAGAACCTTATTATGTTCAATGACGGCATAGAAAAGAAGCTTTATTCGGATAGAGAGAATTTTGCGGCGGACTATCCATTTGTTCCCTATCAGTTCAATTTACTTGGTGATGTGTTAACCTCCATTAGAACCCACGGAGCAAGCGGGAAGCATTTGGCAGAAGGCGAGCGGTCTATGCTCGCGTTGTTTAAAGAGTCGGCAATGAAGATCATGGAGGAGAGCGAGGGAACGATTGTACCCTTTCATATGTTTTATGATGCGCTTGAGCAGTTTTTGGATCACAGCCATAAGGGTGTGATTATTCGTGCTTATGATAATGAATATCTTAACCCGGACAAGTCGGATCGCTGCTTTGACGTGGATGTTTTAAAAACCTTATTTATGATTAAATATGTGAAAGAAATCGTTGCGAATATAGAAAATATCACAAGTCTGATGGTTTCCAATATTGATGGCGACAGGATTGCATTGAAAGATAAGGTGGAGGAAGCCCTAAAACACCTTGTCCGCCAAACATTGGTGCAGAAGAATGGGGAAAGCTATGTATTTCTGACGGACGAAGAACAAGAAATCAACCGCGAGATCGAAAGTCAGAATGTTGAGTTTTCAGAGGTGGGCCAAAAGGTGTCCGAACTGATTTTTGATGGACTTTATGATGAGAAGAAATATCGTTACCCAGCCTTTAATGGCCGCTATCCGTTTGGTTTCAATCAGTTTGTTGACGAAAGACCTTATCGGGCAAACCAGAATTACGATATTTCCCTTAAAGTGTTAACACCAGATTATGATAGGGGGATGGATGAAACCACGTTACGTTTGATGAGTGGTCAAAGTAAGTGCGTGATTGTTGCATTGCCTGAAGACAGAGCCTTTATTGATGAACTGCGTTCGGCGCTCCGGATTGAAAAATATTTGCGATTAAATACTGCAAATGTGCTGGCGAAACATGAACAGATCAAGGAAGCGAAAAGAGTAGAAATGCGTGAGAGAAATGCAAATGCCCGCATTTATCTTGAGCAGTCGATGAAAGAAGCCGATATTTACACAAATGGAGATAAAATCAAGAGTGCTGCCAAGGAGATTACTCCTCGTATTAATGAGGCACTTGGAAAGCTTGTGAATATGGTATTCCATAAGTTATCTTACATTGATACGGCTATGACCGAGACGCATATCAGAGAGGTGCTGAAAGGAACGAGTACCAGTCAGTTGTCATTGGAGGGAATCAGTCAAACACCAAACAAATTGGCCCTGAATGATGTTTTGGATTTTATAAGTGGGAATACGCTAAGGCATGCGAAGACTTCAATGAAATCAATTATGGAACGCTTTACAAAAGCACCCTATGGATTTGTTGAAGCGGATGTCCAGTGGCTTGTTGCAAAACTCTTTAAGGAGGGAGATATTACCTTTTTTGTTAATAATGAGGTAGTGACCTTGCTTACAAAGTCTGTGGACGAAATATATCGTTATCTCAGCCGCAAGGAATACCTGGAAAGGCTGCTGACAGAAAAAAGGGAAAGAGCCAGTGATAAGCAGAAAAAAGCAGTGAAAGAAGTTATGAAAGAACTCTTTAATAGCACTCCTGTAAATGAGGAGGATGATTCTCTTTTAAAGAGTTTTGGGCAGTACGCTTCTAAACTTAGGAATGACCTTGAAAAGATAGAGATTCATTACAAAAATGAATCAAGCTATCCAGGTAAAAGTGTTGTGAAAAATGGGAAAGAACTGCTGTTAAATCTGCTTTCCATCAAGTATTCCACAGAGTTTTTTAGAACGGTGGATCAATACCGGGACGAGTTACTTGATTTTGCTGAGGATTTTGAGCCTGTCAAGTCTTTCTTTGAAGGCGATCAGATTGATATATGGAAACGCAGCTTACGTTTGATTAAAATTTACGATGAAAGTAAAACCTTCATCGTGGATGGTGAGGTTGAAGCAGTAGTAGATCAGATTAAGACGATTATGAAGAAGCCGGCACCCTATAGCGAGATCAGAAAGATACCGGAGCTTCTCGACCACTATATAGAGCTTTACGGCGGAATCCTTTCCGAGATGGAAAAACCGGTGTTTAGTGCGATTGAAGAATCACGGGGGCGTGTGCTGGCAGAGCTTGAGGGAAAAGTGCACCTTGCAGCGACAGGGAGCAAGGAGATTTTATCTAAGAAAGTCTATGACCGGTTTGCGGAGTTGACAGAAAAAGCGAGCACATGTAACAATGTGGCAACGTTACAAAATATTAAGGTGGAAGCGGATGCCTTGAAGGTTCGTCTGCTTAACGAGATTGCCAGTGAAGAAGCCCGTCTTATCGCGGCTCAACAATCGAAGACGCCATCTGCACCGGCTGCCGGAAGTACTGCTGAAGCTCCTGCTTATCAGATTCCAAAAGTGAAAAAACAGATAACCATCAGCATTAAAGCTATTAATTCGGAAACTACCTGGCAAATTGAAACGGAAGAAGATGTAGACCGCTATGTGGAGAATCTGAAAAGAAAACTAAAGCAAAGAATTAATGAAGATGCGATTCTGAATATTGAATTTTAACAGGAGGATCCAATGAACAAGACCGACATAAAGAACTTTGCTGTGTGGGCGAGAAGAAAGCTTATCAGTGAAATTACATATAAAGCGGAACTAATTGGTATTAATGAAAAAGAGATTTCGAGTCCCCTGCCGATGTCTACGGATAATGTGCAGTTTTTTGATATCGGCACAAGCGAACCTGCTGAAATTTCGGATATAGAGATCAGGCAGCGAGGAGCGCTGATAAAGCGTATCAAAGAAAAAGAAAGTACTTCCGACTACGAAACGGCATTTCGGTTTGTGATGGAAGAAGTGGCTTATACTTGGTTTAACCGCCTTATCGCGATCCGTTTTATGGAGGCAAATGACTATTTGCCCTCCCGTATCCGGGTGCTGTCCAGTGAAACAAAAGGTAAATCAGAGCCGGATATGGTAACAACTCCTTTTGATACGGATATGGAGTTTAGTCTTGATGAAGCAGATAAAATTGTGAAACTGAAAGATGAAAATAAGCTGGATGAGCTATTTCGTATGCTTTTTATTAAACAATGTAATAAGTTGAACGAGGTGCTACCTGAGCTGTTTGAAAAAACTGCGGATTATACGGAGTTTTTGCTGAATATTTCATTTACAGATCGTGATGGTATTGTAAGCCATCTTGTTCATGATATTGCAGAAGAGGATTTTACGGAAGCGGTAGAGATTATTGGGTGGATGTACCAGTATTACAATATTGAGCCGAAAGATGAAGTGTTTGCACTTCTTAAAAAGAAAGTAAAAATCACAAAAGAGCGTATTCCGGCTGCTACCCAGTTGTTCACCCCGGATTGGATTGTACGTTATATGGTTGAAAACTCTCTTGGCAGATTGTGGGTTGAGGGGCATCCCAATGATAGACTGAAGTCTGAATGGAAATATTATCTTGAAGAAGCAGAGCAGGAAGAAAGTGTAAAAGCAGAACTTGAGAAAATCAGGCTGGAATACAAGAAACTAACTCTCGAGGATATTAAGGTGATTGACCCTTGTATGGGTAGTGGCCATATGCTCGTATATGCTTTTGATGTGCTTATGCAGATTTATGAGAGTCAGGGATATACACAGAGAGATGCAGCACAGATAATTGTAGAAAAGAATTTGTATGGTATTGATATCGATAAACGAGCATATCAACTTGCCTATTTTGCTGTTATGATGAAAGCAAGACGGTATGATAGACGGTTTTTAGCAAAAGGTATTACACCTAATTTAGCTCATACAGATTATACTTTTGATATAGGGCTATTGCAGCAACTCAGCTCGGACAAGATCTATCATTATTTCAAGAATAGTGAAGATGCGGGATTAGTTGGTTCTCTGGTGAACGCTTCAGAGGTAGACTTTGACAATTTAATTGAGTATATGAGAAATTATGATTTTTTTGAGATAGTGACTTTGGACAGGGTATCTCTGATGAATGATAAAGAGAATATTATTCGTAAGCTGTACCTATATAAGTTTTTAGCACAAAAGTATAATGTGGTTATCACAAATCCGCCATATATGGGGACGAGTGGTATGAATAAAAAGCTTGCTGACTATGTTAAAAAGAATTATCCTGATAGTAAGTCGGATTTATTTGCTGTATTTATAGAAAAATGCCTGCAAATGACAAAATCAAACTTTTATACGGCTATGATTACACAGCACGCATTTATGTTTTTATCCAGCTATGAAAAATTGCGTTCAAAGTTGTTACTAAATGACTTTGTTAGTATGGCACATTTGGGTGCAAGAGCGTTTGAAGAAATTGGTGGGGAAGTTGTCCAGACAACCTCTTTTGTTATGCGAAAAAGCAGTATAGAGAGTTGTAATGCGGTTTTTGCAAGACTTGTAAATTATAATAGCCAGCGAGGAAAAGAAAATGCTTTTCTTGCAAAGAATGAATTGTATACAGCGAAAAAAGAAAAATTTTCTAAAATTCCAGGCTCACCAATTGCATATTGGACGAGTGAGAAACTATTGAAATCATTTCAAAATGGAACTAAAATGATAGATTTAGTTGAGCCAAAACAAGGGCTTGCAACAGCGGATAATAATAGATTTCTAAGATTATGGTGGGAGCCAATTAGCACTAAAATAAAATATGATATAAAGAGTACTGAAGAATCTGCGATAAGTGGATTTAAATGGGTTCCTTATAATAAAGGTGGTGAGAGGCGCCAGTGGTATGGTAATTATGATTATGTTGTTAATTGGGAAAAGGATGGCTTAGAAATTCGTAATTTTAAAGATAATAATGGTAAACAACGCTCAGCAGTTCGAAGTCCACAAGTTTATTTTAAAGAAGCAATTACATGGTCAGATATAACGAGCGGCGGCTTTAGTATAAGATATAGAAGTGGTGGGGGCATACATGATGTAACAGGAATGTCAGCATTTAGTCAGGAACCGTTAAAACTTAAATATTTGCTGGGGTTAATGAGTACGAAAATATCTGATTATATTTTTAAAATATTAAATCCTACAATACATTTACAGATAGGAAATTTTAGTGATTTTCCAGTTTTAGGGCATGATCAGATTGATGAAAAAACTTTATCGATTATTAATAATAGTATTCAAATATCCCAAAACGACTGGGATTCTTTTGAGATTTCTTGGGATTTTAAAGCGCACCCACTTATTGAAGCCAATTTACCGATTAAATTACATGATAAAGATAAAAAATACGAGATTGATAACCTAGTCGAACATCCTAAATTTAAAATATTATATGCTATGGGGGATGGTAAAGCAGATACAAGAATTGAAAGTGCTTTCAATATTTGGAGTGAATTTGCCGAAAAGCAATTTAATCAGATTAAATCTAACGAAGAAGAACTAAACCGTATTTTCATCGACATTTACGGTTTGCAAGATGAATTAAGTCCCAAAGTGGAAGATACTGATATTACCATTCGAAAAGGCGACCTTGTACGTGATGTAAAGAGTTTGATTTCCTATGCCGTTGGATGCATGTTAGGCAGATATTCCCTTGATGTAGAAGGTCTTGTCTATGCTGGTGGCTCATGGTGCTCCGGCAAATACACAACCTTCATCCCTGACAAAGATAACTGCATTCCGATTACCGGCGAAGAATATTTTGAAGATGACATTGTTGGTCTATTTGTTGCATTTGTAAAGAAGGTATACGGAGCAGAAACCCTCGAAGAAAATCTTGATTTCATTGCGAAAGCACTAGGCAATAAAGGAAACAGCTCAAGAGAAATTATCCGCAATTACTTCATCAAGGATTTCTACAAAGACCATGTGAAAATCTATCAGAAGCGCCCGATTTATTGGCTCTATGACAGTGGTAAACAGGACGGTTTTAAGGCGCTAATCTATCTGCACCGGTATACTGCCGATACAACCGGCATCGTCCGTGTGGATTATCTTCATAAAATGCAAAAAATCTATATGAGTGAAATTGACCGTATGCAGGACATGGCAGATAATAGCAACAATGCCCGCGAAGTAGCACAGGCGGTAAAGAGAAAAGAAAAACTAATTAAACAGTTAAAAGAGACCAAAGAATATGATGAAAAGATTGCCCATCTCGCTCTTTCACGTATTGAAATTGACTTAGATGACGGTGTAAAGGTGAACTATGAAAAGGTTCAGACGGGGACAGATGGTAAGAAATATGAAATCTTGGGAAAATATAATAGCAAAATCCAGAAAGGAGGCATTTCAGATGACCATTGAAGAATTGACTGCAGGAGAATCGAAATCTGTTGAGTTCAAAGAGTCTTTACCAGAAAAGAGTATAAAGTATATGAAAAGCGTTGTAGCTTTTGCCAATGGAAACGGCGGTAAGCTGATTTTTGGCATACAGGACAACACTTGCAAGGTGACAGGCATTCCGGATGATGATATTTTTAAGACGATAGATGCCATTACAAATGCCATTTCAGATAGTTGCGAACCATCCATAATCCCGGAAATTTCTTTACAAACGATGGAAGCTAAGACCATTATTATTGTAGAGGTCAGCCCCGGCAGACAAAGGCCATATTATATCAAATCGCAGGGGATGGAAAATGGAACTTATATCCGGGTTTCAGGAACTACCCGTGCTGCCGATTCCTATATGGTCAAAGAGTTACTGTTTGAAGGTTCGAATCGATATTTTGACCAGACTCCTTGCGTGGGTTATACTGTAACCAAAGAAGAGATTACGAAGCTGTGCCATGATTTGAAGGTAACAGCCTTAAAGAATACAAGAAACGAAGCAGAAAGAGCGAAAGTAAAAGATGTCACAGCAAATACGTTACTTTCCTGGGGTGTTCTGGCCGAAAAGGAGGGAACTTTGGTTCCTACCAATGCTTTTGCGCTGCTGACGGGCAACCCTGTTCTTCCGACAAAGATACAGTGTGCAGTCTTTAAAGGAACGACACGCTCTATTTTCATAACACGACGGGATTATGAAGGAGCCATTCAAGACCAGGTCGAACTGGCCTATGAGTTTGTCTTGCAGCATATCCGGCTGGGAGCAAAGATTGAGGGTCTTTACAGACACGATGAATATGAGTTCCCGATT
>Ga0153944_1001336_pt1 | contig 10086 bp, 10 predicted proteins | sample TSNJ028MetaG_FD_104703 | JGI IMG/M metagenome (GOLD analysis project Ga0153944, IMG submission 104703) | Attine ant fungus gardens microbial communities from New Jersey, USA - TSNJ028 MetaG | ecosystem: Host-associated > Fungi > Mycelium > Unclassified | place: USA: New Jersey, Wharton State... | reverse complement strand
TTTGTGATACAACTCAGACTTGGAGTGTAATTAAGTCATCTCAGGCTAAGTTACTACAGATGTTTTGTATAGATTTTTATAAAGGAAAAGCAAAGAAGAAAACTCAATCACTCAAAAATAGCAGTGGAGCTCTAGAGTAACAGAGGGAGAGAGATGATAGGGGTAACTTGTTGTTAGGTCTCTCTATGCTACTAGAGTATATATTAGGATTAAAAATCATAGAGTAAACAAATAAGAAAACAAAAGAAACATTCCAATGGCCCATTATGGCAGGGAGTAGAATGATAAGGCAGGGTCTTCTTCTAATTACATGACCAGTGCTTTCTGTCTTCCTAATCCTCCTACCCAGCCTTTCCCTATGTCCAACCATTGAATCCAGTCTTCTGGTATGGCCCAAAAAGCCTCAAAGTAAGCACAAGTGGTCTGCTCTTAAGTACAGTGTCTTTGTCAACCTTTTCAATTGTAACTTTCTCAATCTCTCTATTCAATTCCTTGATACTCCTAACCTTTCTCCATATTTCTAGATGTCCCTTCTAGTCTAGATATTCTAGTGGTGTTGCCCTCGAGAGGACTGTTCTGGTGTTTCTAATTATAGTCATCCATCAAAAGTGATCACCAAGATCTGATAGTAACTCTAAACCCTAATCCATCAAATAAGACAGCTGTCAAGTTATAACATTATTCTACCAAGAGAAACTAGTCTCTCTAAGGTTCTGGCTGTTCTTGAGAGTGCTTCTAGAGGGGAGTTCTAGGTTGTGTCTGATATAGAATGGCTGGACAGGCCCTATGAGGTTGGTATAGTGGTAGTCATAGCCACTATTCTGCTACTCAAGTGGTATACACAAGTCCAGGACTGGGTGTCTAATGGTTATATTTGAGGAGTCACATTCACTTCTCAAACTGGGTTATAGTATAGTTCTTGTAACAAATGTCATATATTTTGCCTAAAAAGGCTGTATGGCATGACATTGTCACTTATACTTAGAGTAGTTAGGTAGTCATCCAACATCCTTATATATGTTCCCTCTAGACTAGCTGTAAAACCATGGGACTAGAGAGCAATGTCTCTTATTTCTCTCAGTAGCATGTTCCTCACTCCAACTCCAACCTTTATGTCACTTTCTGGAACCCAGAGTGTACATTCATAGTATTTTCACAGTAATTCACAGTATATTCCTAGCTTTTCCCATGCTGCTCCCTACCTTCCTGACAACTGGTGAATTTCTGGAGTGCTTAGAGACAATAAAACTAGGGACTAGACTACTGGTATAGACAATATAAACTAGTGACTGTACAGTTATTCTTGATGACATTAAAGGCTGGAGTAACAGTTATGGTGTCATAGGGTTATGATATATATATCCCTCCAAGAGCCTCATCCTAATCTCTGAGGATTCTCCTCGAGACTCCACTCTGGTTGCCCTTACAGTGTGCCTAGTAAAGAACAAAGCTAGGGGAGTAATCTAATAGTACAGTATTTATGAGGTACCAATATTAGGTAATTTGTAAGAGGATAACAATGCAATAATTACTAGGATGTTCCGGAGAGGAGGTAGTGGCAATGGGGTCATGGTCACAGATCATGACACTTCAAATATTCAGAATTAGTAAAGGTAAAAATCTATGTTGGAGGCACAGTAATTGTTTTCTAGACTATAACCCAAGAGTTCATTCTAACACTTAGGCAATAATTAGATTCTGAGCTCTGTGAACAACTATTGAGTCATTTCTATGGCAATGCCAGCATATCCCTAAACATGACCATATAGATAGCTTTAAGTATACCCTCAAGAGAAGGATCACATGAGGGAAAGGGTTTCAGCAGAATGTACTGCAACAAGATCAGAGCTTCGTAGCCATAGCATTGTCACGCTCTCGGTATCTCGGACTCGCATCCCCGTACCTCGCACCTCCATCTAATATTGTGTGTGTACCGGTTATATGAGCAGAAGCAGGGGAAGCCAAAAACAATGCTATTCCGGCCGCATCTTCTGGTTTTCCGAGACGACCTGTAGGCTGGTTTGCTCTGAAGACTTCCTCACCTGCCGTTCGAAGTCCAAAAGCAGTCATTTTGCTTGGGAAGACTCTAAAATAGAAGAAAGTTGGTGAATATTTCAATCAAATACCAATCAATGACTGGTGTACCCTGGAAGAATTGCGTTCACTCTGATTGGAAACTGATCAGCAAGATGGGAGATTGTAAGGAAGTGGAGCAATGTACGTAATAAACTGGGGTCCAAGTTTGACCGCCAGGGCTGATGTCAGATGATTTACTGGGGAACAAGCATTCTTTTGAATACTGATACTGAATCTGAAGGAAGACTCACCTGCGGCCTTGCTAGGTTGGTCTAAAGTGGATTATGAGCAAAGACTTTGCAAATGATAGAGAAAGATTGTCATACAGCTCCACGTGCCACTCCCAGAAACACTCAAAGAACTCTCACATTGAGGAATAATGGAAGAAGTCGAAGAAATATTGATGACTCGACCAGGATCGTTATTACAGGCATCCTTGGTTAGAAGGTCAGTCAAACTGGGATCAGAGCTCAATGAACTGGATAATTAGTCAAAGGCATCTTTACACACCCAGCCGTCACTAATAATAGTTTGAATTATTACTGTTTGGTGATGGCGAGTTGGCAGAACGTACAGTAAAATATGGATTTTACATTGACGTTGAACACACTATCCCAACCTTCCGCTTCTGGAAAGTCGTTGTAAGGTCCACCCCATGTCTTTCCCGAGTTGTTCACAAGTACATGGAGCTTTTTTTCACGTTTGCGGAACTCCTGGATAAGTGCGTTGCATCCAGCTTTAGACTATACGGAAACAGCGATTAACATTCGGTATTGCTACTATGTGAAGGTCACTCACACCGACGTCTGCGACAATGTAGTCAACTTTGGAATGAGAAATATTCCTGATATCCGCGACAGCCTAGGACAGATGAAGTATAAGAGAAGACCGATAGATACACAATGGCAGACAAACTTCTTGAAGTTGCTTTTCCTTCCTCGCTGCAAGGTACACATGAGCACCATTTTGCGCAAAGCCACTTGCCATCATCTTTCCAATTCCGGAACCACCTCCAGTGATGAGAACTCAAAACGAACACATAAGCCTACGTAGATAAAGTGATCCGTCATACTTACCAATTTTGTCCTTGACATTAAACAAGGAAGAGATGGAAAGATCTTTATACTCTAGTTTAAGTCAGGAATAGGATTATTGGTCTTGAGGGCTTACTATCGGCCATTCGAGAGCTTGGCTGCTGGAAGGAAAGCTCGACTTGATGTTGTGTCGTCGGCTTTTGTAGTTGCCGGGACTTGATTTCAGAAGCACGTGACATAGTGTTAGTACATGAGTGTGTGTACATAAGTGATATCGATTTCTGTAGAATCCTACTTGCAGCTCCTAAATATATCAAGAGCATAAAATATGGTAATGTGCAGTAACACCTGTCAAAGAAGAACTCAGTCCCTGAATGCACAGAACCAAATGCACTATGGGACCCACTAGGGACATATCCACTAGGCCACAGGTCCATATGATTATGTCAGGACAAGCTAAACTAGAAATGGTAGAAAGTAATTACATAAGCCCAGAAATTCAGTTATCAGACCTTGAACAGACTGTCTACATACACCACATGATAAAAAGCTAAATTAAGAAAAAAGATCAGAACCTTGGCCTCAGTGCCTGCAAATAAGTGGCTCAATGCTCACTCCCAAGGATGAGTACAAAGCAAGAGCCTAGTCACTCTGAAGTAGTCAAGGACCAAGCTTAAGTAACCCAGTGCAAGGCCCCAAGCCAATATACAAAGTGTAATACAATTCCTCCTTATATACACTTCATATGTATTTAATTATATATATCTAAGTAGTAGCAAATTGATTACAAATGGTGTACCTTAGTCAGTGTACCCTCACAATTTTTCAATATATATATTCAACAAGTTAGAAGTGTGGCAAGTGGAAATAAGAGCTCAACCTATTCATATGGTTCAAATCAATCAAATAATGGAGGAATGGAGGAATGAAGAGGCAGATGGATATGATTCACCTGAGAAAGTAATAAGCTACAGGAGGTGCCTAAGTCAACTATAGTAACAGTGTGGATAACAAGATACCTGAAATGTCACCTAGATAGGTGGATAACTGAAGTATGGGGACATACTCCTTTGCCCTGTTTATACTACAATCAGGTAATACTTGAGTAATTAGATGATTAAACTCTAACAGAGACATCACATCTTGCGTCTGGCACTAAAGCACCTTCTCTATTGGTCACGTTTCTCAGCGGCACATGAAATGGCATCGGGCAAAGACTGACTGTCACTGACTGTCACTCTTGCCCATAATACTGGCCTGTATGCCAGGGAGCCAATTGTTGGAAGAGTCATCCTCGTGACTACTAATATTGTTCGACGAAACCATGCAGGTGATGGATGAGAACAAGAAGGTGCGCGAGGGTGACTATGTTACACAAAAGAGTAGTGCTAAGCATCAAGTCCGATGGAGGCCAGTTCCGTGTTTAACGTTGTCATATATAGATATAATTGTTCATTTAGACATCCCTGTGGCCTTTTGAAGCGATGCAAGAATAGCATCTACAGTGTCAACATGTTTATCGACAAGCTTTTGGAGCTGCAGCAGAGGTCAACTCTAGTAATCTATAGACAGTCATTCACAGACCTCTTCATACTCAACCGAATGCCTCTGATATTTTCCACGTTTGATACTTGTTTGATGGTGTTTCCTTATTTGAACGCGAATTTCTTCAGCTTTCCGTTTTGCTCCGTTAAAAAACTCTTTACGGGCATCTATAGTAGGCCTTTGGGGAGAAGTTTCTGTCACTCGACTGGACTAGGTATTCTGACGGTCTACGGACTTAGGAATAGGAATCTTTATGGTTCTATCATCCTGTCGGTGAAGAGCAACGCCGGAAATCTTCGCTTCATAGATCGATCTTTCAGTAGCTTTCATATTCTACGGAAGTTGATCAGTATCACGACAAGGTTCGTGGAGAAGTAGCTCACATTTTCGTCAAACAATGTGACAAGCAGAGTGGTACCATCTCGTACTCCAACAGTCGCAATATCCTCTAGCCTATACTCCCTGTCGGATACCTTGACACGTACCGGGGACAACAAATTAGGTGTTACACGGCCACTTGCCCGAATCTCAAGCCCTTGGCATTCTTTGCGAAACCATTCTACAGCATTTGTCATCGACGTATCTGCCTTTGTGTACTCTGCAAGAGCCGCTTCGTCTGTGATACGTTGTTTTGATCCTGGAACAAACTTATCGGTGGATTTCATCCTGCCCTTGATTGCAAAGTTTCGCTTGGCCATTCTAGGAAAGGAGACCCGAGTGCTGACCCGACTGGTGATCGGTACAGATGCGGATAATACATAACTTCGAAGGGCGAGGCGAAATAGTGACATGGAGGTTGGACAAAAGTTTTGATCGCCGGCATTTCGTAAGCTGATGCCGACCACATACAAGTGCAAATGATGATGTCTAGTTCCAACGCTGTGTACCAGTCATAGGAGATATAATTGATGCCGTCACCTTATCTCTCGCATTCAGAGATGATGAAGGCTATGAGGAAATTAGTTGACCCCAAGGATCCTGGTTCTTGGGACACTGCATGGTAGCCATTAAATTTATTGATTATCATCGAAGCCAACTTATTCGGAATGCATTAGGAAAGCAGGACTAACGCCTTGGGATGCAGGAGAAATACAACCTCCTCTGAAAGAAGTCATTGAAAGTAGCAGTAATGGAATTCAGTGGCCAAGGCAAGGAGCTGCACTGGTCCCAGGGTGTGGTTCTGTACGGTCTATTTAATCCCACCTATCGTTTAGCTAAGCACCTATAGCAGGGCTACGATGTCATATATCTAGCATCTGCACTCGGTATGAAGGTTACAGGGTTGGATACCTCTCAAACGGCGGTTGATAAAGCACTTGCGTTCGTTTTTGACATTGTTGCGTCATGATGAAATGTTGACTTCATCCCTTGCAGGTCTACAGCAGACAACCCCCCTTCACGAGGAGAAGCGCGATTTGAGGTTGCTGATTTTTTCCAGTACAAGCCTGATGAACTTTTCAAACTCATCTATGACTATACGTAAGTTAGAGACATCTTCTGTGGCCCTTCGCGATTGGTGGGGTATATATTCAATGTGATGCAGATTCTTCGTTGCTATACCACCTTCTCGTCGTGACGAATGGGGAAAGAAGATGGCCGCGATAATTGCCCCAGGGGGCTATTTGATCACATTAGTCTTCCCCATCGATCCTCCAACGGATGTTGATCCTCCAACGGATGTTGGTCCTCCCTTCTACGTTCGCCCTGAACACTACGATAAGCCTCTTTCCGCTGCTTTCGAGAAAATTGTTGATCAGGATCCGACAAATTCGGCCCCTTCTCACACCGGTCGTGAGAGATTGATGGTCTGGAGGAGAAAGGCTCTTTAAGTTGGGCATGTGCACTAGGAATTGGATATGCCCATGTCCATCAAGTTGCTATGCATGACAAAGGGTTTCATAGACAACCTAGATTATATGTTTTGTAATGAAATTTGTTTTGATGAAATGCCCATCTGATTTTGAGATACAAATGTAGCACAGAATCGTATGTTGTGTTCTCAGTCTCATTTAGCCTGCTGTTACAAAAGCTTCAAAATTCAATGTTTGGAAAACCATAATGAACCAGACCAGAACCTAAATACCATATCAAGAATCTATACTATATCTATGAAAGTGAGGTGGTTCATACATACTCATACTGCAGTTCAAGTCATAAGTCAAGGCTGTACTACACCATAGAGACGAAACCTGTAACACTTGCCTGCTCTTTCAGTCATGTGTCTTTACTGTGTTTAGCTTTCTCTTTGTTCACGTCATTCTTGTTGGAAAGGATATATGATTAGTGAGTATTTAGGCAGCATACTGGCAGTAACCAAATAACTTGCCAGAGGTATATGGACATACTGGAATCACAGGTTGGAACCTCATTTCAAATGAAAGCTGGCTATGTTTATGACTACATTATTATTCAATGAAACATTAGCTTTATGACCTATGGCATGTATAATACAGGGAAGGGTGTAATGCCCGTCAAATCGTTACTGGGTAGACTTTACAACGTCTGTAGTAATATACCTAAGTCAAACTACAATCAACAAGACTCTGCCGCATCAACATGTCTTGTACTGTCGAGTCAATCTATGTATCAAAGTCATTTTCAACAAGGTAATAGTTCACTTACAGTTGGTCAATACATATCCAGTAGACTTCGTATCCTACGAGATTCAGCTTAGTCCAGTACCTTTCGACCGGATTCCTTACTCACAGTTGCCGTGGTAAAGTGGCAGTAAAACACTCTTTCTACCTTTGAGTTTGTCGTTAGCACACGACCTTCATTAATCGTTTTCAGTTATGAAAGTGGGAAAGCTGGACAATATGCACCAAACTTCCTTTGCAAGTCTGTCAAGAATCGATGAATGATTAAGTCATCTCGAAGGACAAGATGGACAATGGTAGCGGGGAAATGCTTACACCCAGAGATGCTCTGAAAGTCATTCTCTCGATCACCGTACGAAGTGACATGGTCGCTGAATCGAACACCCGCTGCCAGTTTTTGTTGGAAGATGTCAAATTTGTTCAAGAATAGAATCAAATTCGTTCGTTGAAGATGCTTATTAGAGACAACCTCCTTCCATAACTGGGCGGAGTCATACTGGTAAGGATAAGGCGATGTCAGTGATGACACAGAGAGTAATGAAGAGCCTACCAGCCGATTTGTTTTAGGGTCTTCTTCAAGCATCTGATCAAATGCACTAGGAGTATTCTTTGATAAGAAGACTTCGCCCCACAAGACCAAGACTTTACCTGATTGCGACTAGGAAGATGATTGCATCCATATTATCAAAATATGGAACCCAGGCCGCTGTGAGATCATATTTAGAAATCAATGACCAAAACAGACGAGAAAAGGAACGAACCTCGCTAGAAACGCGGAATCAGTGAGGAACTATTGAAATTGATTGAACAACGCACCTGAGTACGATGTCCGCCGACATCATAGATCCGCCAATGTCTCGCTAGTGAAGATCCTGAAGAATATGATCAGTGAGAAGAACCAATCAAATGGTACTTCATGTACCGTGACTGATGGTAAAACTATGTTCAGTGACCCCTGTTCGCATACAAGTTGGTTACATAACATCTTTCAGTGAAGAAACTCTTACCTAATGTCTTCAACCGGGCATGAAGGATATCATCTATGGAGGGGTCAAATTTGCCAGACATTCATCGCACACGAGATTCCTACCATCAGTTGGGAGGTAATGGGGCGTTGTAACCCGATCCAAAGCATCGAGGAAACTAAGTATGTTAGTCAGTCAAATACCATCCCTAGAACAATAATCCTCACAAGCCAGTCTGTTCTCTCATCTTGATTTTGAGCTTGATAAGGAGTGTTTGAATGACGGGATCAGTCCATAGATGAATCATGTCCTCAGAGCATGCATTTAAGACTGTCCCTGGATCTTCTGGATCATCCCAGTCGATCATTTCCTCGCTGGTTATACTGTCTCCGTCTGTTTTCATGAACTTCTGGAAGTAATCTTTCCACGGAGATGCTGAGTTCACTGCAACTTCCTGACTAGGGAATGAGGCAACAGGGCACAACCGACGGATCAAGGTCTTTTCGATCTCAAGAAGGGGCGACAAACGCTGCTTAATCTTCAAATGCTCAGTCGTCAGGGTTGGTAGGTCTTTGGCAGTCTGTTCATCCCCATCGTGTCTTTGAGGCCACTGTGCTCGTGTCATAGCATTAATTATCAGACGAAATGCTTGGATAATATTGAGCTGGATAATGGCTCTCCACGAGACCCGTTCCTTTCGAAAGACCTGTCCTGGGATGTCAAGAAAACAATCACCGTCAAACATCAATAAGGACTTGCCATTGAATTATGCAAAAGCTGAAAATCTGAGTCCAACAACAATGAGCAGGAAAATGTAGAATGGAAAAGAAGACTTCACTTTTTAGCGTTGTTGATTTACCTGGAATCCTAAATCAGCTGAATTTTAGGTACCTCCTAGATGAACTCACCGGACTCGCTCTGGCCTTCGAATTTTGTGAGGCGCAAGATACTATGAAAAACGTAATATGACATCTTACCGAGCAACAGTATCTTAATTGATTTCTCGGTTTTCCCCTCCTTGTCTATCTGTTCGTCGATTGAATCAGAGACACGTTTGGCTTCCCTCTCCCTCTCCAATCGTCTCTCGCGCTCTGCGTAGGATTCGGAAGGTGGAGGTGCAATCGCATCTGTTAATGGATCCCTAGAGGAATCAGAGACTAGCTTTGCCAAGATTTTTGCTGTCATTGTACAGATTGCCAATCCGAGGAGTGAAATCCTTAGGGACAGGAAAGACGTCGATGAGAAGAGGAGAAAACAGCCTGGCGAATACTAGAGTCAGCTATATGTACCAGACAGCCACAAACTGTCCATCGCTTCTTTTCCCATACAGCTGTAGATCTCAGCCGAGGAGCTGATCTAGCCAAGCCGAAGGAAAGAAGCACATGGCATTTGTCGAGCCGAATTGTGTAGGCATGGTCGAGGTAGTAATGTTGAGTGAAACCAGAGACCCTTATGGAATCTTCAGTGTTTGGTAATGATATGTTGCTGATTAGCAGCCGCAAAGTGGATTATAGTATTACTCGGGTGCCTTAAGAGCCAATGAGTATATGTCCAAAGAGCAGGTATCGATAGGGATCGATTAGTCACTCCCGCAACAACAGGGTGTGCAAGAAATATCGGATACACCACGTGGTGGGATCACAAACTTGCGAACGGTTGACGTCAGCGTTCAACACATGGACCATGTCCAGACTAGCCCAATGAATAAAATCTCTTGTTTCCTATGTCTCAGAAGTATATGCGTATTGAGACATTCCTTGATGCCGCATGACCTAAAAGAACTAATCATCTTGCAGAACATCGGGAATGGGACTAACTGACACCATCAGTTTCAAGTAGATGTGTGCTTCGTGGAACTTATAGACCGCT
>Ga0153944_1001333_pt1 | contig 10089 bp, 7 predicted proteins | sample TSNJ028MetaG_FD_104703 | JGI IMG/M metagenome (GOLD analysis project Ga0153944, IMG submission 104703) | Attine ant fungus gardens microbial communities from New Jersey, USA - TSNJ028 MetaG | ecosystem: Host-associated > Fungi > Mycelium > Unclassified | place: USA: New Jersey, Wharton State... | reverse complement strand
CTAGGAATTCTACTTTCTTTATTTTCCACTAATACTTTTCTGGTTTAACAAACAAGTTATTTTTCTTCAGTTTCCTCAATATCTCTATTACCAGCTTATCATGCTCTTTCTTGGTATTTGTAGCAACTATTATATCATCAATGAATGTTACTGTATTTCTCTAATTAATCATATCTTGAAATAGGTTATTTATCATAGTTTGGAAGATAACAAGGGAATTTGTTAGTTCAAAATACATAACTGTTGGTTTATATACTCCAATATGCATTATGAATACTGCTTTCCACTCATTATTTTTTTTGATCCTCACATTGTTGTATTCTCATCTAAGATCAAGTTTTGTGAATATCTTCTTTTTTTCTATTTTATCTAGGATATCTGCAATTAGAAGTAAGGAGTATCCATTCTTTATCATCTACTGATTTATATGATAATAGTCTTGTACCATTCTCCTTTTACTATTCTTCTTTGTTACAAAATAGACTAGTAAGATTTGTAGCAATTTTGATAGCTGAATGTACCTTTTTTACAATTGATTCTCCATAAATACTTGTACTTTTTCTCTTTTTTTTCTTAATAGAGAGTATACCTTTCCTTTCCTTGGCACAAATCTTTCCTTTAGTTCTATCATAGAGTTCCATAGTTTTCTTATAGATATTTTTTTCAACTCTTTCTTTTCAAATACTTTCTTTTACTTCTAGAATCTTCTAGACACTTGTCCTTTCAACTTGTTACCAAATCCCTAGGCTTCAGCATAAATATCTCCAATCAAGTAAAAAGACAAAAGATTTTAGTAGCTGTAACTAGCCATTTATCTCCCTTGGTCAGCTTGTCCTCTATATATATTTCTATTTTATTATCTAACTCTGATATTGTCTCTTCTTCTATGGTTTTGTTTATAGTCTTGTTAATAGTTTGAACAGTTATTGCTAGTATATCTAGAACAGGGATCTTTGTACTAGATTTTCTAGGCTTTTACAGTGCAAAAGTAGAGGTAAAGTAAGCATTATTAAAGTTAAAGTATTTGTGCTTATATATATTGAACTTAGATTTAGTAGTAGTAGACAGAGACAGTAGTGTAGATATAGTAGACACATAGTAATTTTACAAGTTCACAACTTATAATATTTTTTCTTTGTAATGTCTTATAACTTTACCTGAGTTCATCAAACTTGATAAAGTACTATTTTGGACTACTTTTAGTCTGTTTTAGTAGTTTTTAATAGTTTCACCACAATACTTGCTCATTTAGACTTATATAGTTATATTGAACTCTCTTAGTATATTTTCTTCTATTTCAAATATCTCAAACAGTTGTCTTTTAGTTTCATCTACTATATATCTTGTATCTATTGTTTATCTCTACTATTTAGTGAGTTTTGAGCAGTTTGGATCTTATGCTGTTATTTTATTGGTTTATTAGATAGACATCTATTAATTTTTCTTGAAGTTATATAGTTTAATATGTTATATATCCATTTATTTATCTCTATTTTATTGAGACATTCTAGTATTTATTATCAAACTAACCATGTTATTAGTTTAATCTAGCCTTTAGATTTATGCTAATGTAATATATTGTAGTACATTGTAGTAATAGACATTTTAACTCTATATCTAGTAATCTTAGTTACATTGTGCTATTACTGTACTATCTTGTTATATCAGGTTATGTTTGTAACTAAAGAACATATTTAACTGAAAGACTAGAGAGCTCCAAAGATTATACTTTTGTTCTATTTATAAAGCTTATACTAAATACTCTACTTTACTAAAAATTTTAATCTTTGAGCCATCTCTTAAAGAGTTAAGAAACATCCATCATAAGTCATTAGTAAATTTTAGTATATAAAAGTACACTTGTAGAATCTACATTAAGTTTCTATAATACATATATTTTGAGCATCTTAGCAGAATCAGACTCTGAGTCCAAAAGCTTATAACAAAGAGTGCTAAAGGTGTATGCTCTTATCTTCTAGAAGAGTAATATCTTTTATTTCTTTTAGTAGTATATTTCTCACTCTGACTTTATTTTTTGTGTTACTTTCCAGAACTCAAAGTGTATATTTACAGTATATTTACAGTAATTCATAGTATATTCTTAGTCTTTTTCCATACTACTCTCTATTTACTTGATAAACCTGCAGTATATAGGATCAAAAGCTAGATACTGAAGATGTTGTTGTTATATCTCAACTGATAAGAAAACATCTACAAACTTAATTTAGAATAAATAAATAGTCAAAAGAGATATCTTAGTTAAGAAAGAAAGTTAAGAGTCTCAAAGTTATATTGCAAAAAATGTACTTAGAAAAAGAACTGACCTCTAAAGAGAAAAATAAAGATATAAAAGTCTCATTATCTTTTTTTTCTCTATAATATTATAGTTAAACTAAATATTTGAAATAAATTGTCTACTACTAATGCTCATTCCTTTTGGTTTATAGGCTATCTTTTCTAGTACTAGTGAATTTCTAGACTCAATCAATGTTATTTCTTGTACTAGTTCCAAAGCTAGTAAATTAAAGAGAGTATATGAGACTAAATGTGGAAAGATAGAGCTTAGTCAAATTTTTAGGTAATTGGTCCCACACTCTTTCTTTTTACTTAAATTCACTTAATTCACTCAAAAATTCCACAAAATTCAGATAAATTCATAAAAATTTTGAAAAAATTATAATTGACTTTTTTTTTCTCCTCTTGTTTTAATAGAATTTAAAAAATGAATTTAATCATCAAAACCCTCCTCTTTTCATATATTTAACCCAAATTGGACATATAGGAAGAAAGCAAATATATACAAATATATAGTAATAGTGCCAGCTTGTTGACTTCTCTGTCTTTAATTATTATTCCCTGTCCTCTCTCTTTGTTCTTTTACCCTTCCACTCTCTCTATACCTTGACTAGATACTAAACTCTGGGTGCAAAGAGAACAGTGCTCTGCAACTGTGGTATAGAGCATAGTTGGTGTAACTAAACTCAAGTCTACTCTCTTAGATAGACTATTTCTTTGAACAGTACTACAGTAGTATACCTATATATCTTTCTATTAGTAACCTGGTACTTGGAATCTATTGTGATCCTTATGTGCAAGGGAATAACAACTGCTTTTATAAGAGAGTTGTTTAGAGTAGAGATCTCCTTCTTAGAAGTAATAGTATATCTTTATTCTTAGAGTAGTTGTAAGTGAGACAAGACAGTTATGAGAGATAAATTATATTAAATTAGAATATAAAGAAAGAAAAGCTGAGGAGCAAACACAATAAGATCTCTATTATATTTCTTCAGCTCTTGTTCTGAATAAAAGAAAAAGAAAAAAAAAAATTCTACTTGATTTCTGCATATGTTCTACAAAATTTTAAGAATGCTATACTTGATTTGCATAGATATTAACTTGCTAAACAGCAGCAAAGAACAACTTAGGAACCTAGAGCATAGATTATAGTAATAAAAGCAGAGAGACAGAAATAAATAGAAAGAATTTAAATTAATCAAATAATAGAAGAATGGAAGAATAAAGATGTAAATGCTCTTGATTATAAAGGACAACAGAGAGAGGATGATAGAAATCTATATATAGACAGAAACATGCAGAAAAATCTCCTGAGAGTTATGAGTAATTTAAGTACTACTACTTAATAGGTTTTAACTGGATATTATAGAATATTAAAGATAAAAATATTCAAGAACATAATAGAAATGATTATATAATTCAAGTATGATAGTTTTTTTATACTAAAACTCTATATACTCAAGAGTTCAACTAAAACCAAGAAACTATAATTGAAAATGATAGTCCACTACCTATTCTTTAGTCTATATATTATCCACCTACTGGCCAACTATTTCTAGAGACTGATATATAGTATATTAACTTAAACATACTATCCATTATCTGTTCTTACTGTTATATTCTTTATTTTGACTATGAAAAACTTACATCTTTACAGATCAATCATCCTAAGCTTAGAATGTATTGTCTACAAAGACAAATCTAGTTGCTATCTCTATAAGCTTTGACTAGAGTCTTGCAAGATTACTTGATAGGAGATAACTATTGCTCCAAAGAGTTTCATAACAATATTCAACAGTATAATACAGTATTTGTAATGACTTCAGTAAAAGTGAAAATCAACAACTCTATTACTAAACAGTTAGGTCCTTACTGTTTCAAGATCCAAGATAAACTGCACTATCTTATAGGTGTTCTCCTCCTTTATGATAATCATAATTCTGTTTATGCACAAATCTATATCTTGGACATAGCAGAATAGTTAAATATTAGAAGGAACAATAACAAAAATCTTAATTCTATAGTAATGGATAACATTCAAACAATGCTCCTGGACATCCATCTATATATAGACTGATATTATTATATTTATGAACTTATTAGAGAAAAGCCAGTTGATAAACAACAAAAAACTAGGATTAGATTATATGTTGATTCACAGCATGATCCAAGAACTCATAATCTCTCTACTGCTAAAGAGATTGCAGTTATTATTTCAGAGAAAGGAGTTTATTATACAATGGATAATAGAGATGTAATATTATAGGCAAAAGAAGAACAACTTGAACAAATCAGCCAAAACAGTCTTTTATATGCTGCTCTTTATTATGTTCTGTTATTTCCAAAGGAGGAGAAGAATAGATAATATCCAAAAATTCCAATCTATGGTACTCAACTGAAAAAACAAGAGAAAAATAGAAGACAAAGAAATAGAGAGGAATAGGCTTGCTCATAGGTGGTTTCTGATAGATACTACTATACTTATTATCTTTATGTTAGAGAAGGTCCTCAGCCACTTCTCTTCTATGGTAAAAAGTCATTCCAGTAGTTTATTATTGATATATAAGCAAACTATAGGTAGAGGAGACTGAACTGGACTAGAATACATCAAAACACTCTCAGATCTGAGCTCTACTAGAGATTACAGGATACTGCTATATATGATAGATATAATAAAGAAAACACTCAATCTTTAGAATGCAAAATTATTCTTCCTTTTTTTTATATAGAAAGTCCTAGGTTCATGACTTAGTTGTTTCAAGATGCTATGACCATTTATAGGCATTTTCACAAACTAAATTTCTTCCTTACTATAACTTCCAATCTTAAATAGCCAGAAATTGTTTAGAGTCTTTTTTCTAGATAGACAACCACTAATTATCCTAATATTGTATTATAAGTTTTTGAACAAAAGAAAAAAGCATTTTTTAAACTCATTGACAGTGGTTTCTTTGGTACTTTTGTAGCTTATATTCATACTATTGAGTTCTAGAAAAAAAGTCTCTCTTATATCCATTTGCTCATCTTTCTACAATCTCAAGATCATATTTAGAATTCCTATTATATCAACTCTATGATTTCAGCCTAGCTCCCTAATTCTCAGCTTTAGCTATTTCTTTGTACAAAAGTTACTAAGTATATATTGCATAGTTTATATGGTGCTAATAATTTCTAAGCCAAGTATATGGTCAATAGACAATATAGTAAATATTTTTCCAAAAACTATAGAGAAAGAAAAAACTAGACTAAAGATAGTTATCCACTCTATGCTAGATCTGACAATAGCTTAGTATTTGAATGCAATAGGACCAGGTTTACCAATAGGACCAGGTTTACCAATCAATATATAAATTTTTATTGTCTTTAACTTTTTTTTTCTTTGATTGCTATATCAATACCTATTTATCTTTCTAATAAATACTATATTAACTTTCATGTACACCAAATTGTTAATAAAATATTAGCCAGACAAAATATAAAAAAGACTTAGTTTACTACTTGGTTTGATTATAACTCTATATATAATAATAGTTTGGATCTTATCTACTGGTAGTTTTCTCAATACTATACTTGGAATGCCAAAGCTAAGTCATGATATCCAAGATGACATGCCAAAGTGATTGGAAAAATATACTTTGTGTTATTATCAAAGAAAAAGCAGTTCTTTTTATGACTTCATTTGACTATATTTGAAAATAAAAAAGGTTGGGAGTATTTGAGGACCTAAAATGGCCAAGTATTTGTTATATTCAAGAAGATATATATAGCAAGAGAATTACTAGAGGATAATTATGAATAGAGAATTTGCTTGGAGAAAGCAATTGCAATACAGCCTAGAGTAGTATATTGTTGGTTATTAGTTGTTGGCAATAGTCTTGTTGACTGATAAAGTAAGCTTCATGTTTTCTGGGACCAATTCAAGACTAGACTATGTGATAATGTCAAGTACAAACTCTGTTATATGAGCCACTATCAAGTTGACCAGAAAATACCAGAGAATGATATTTATGATTATAGTCTTTGGGATCTGAATAGAATATTGATAGGAATGGAAAAAAGTCTTGCTAAGTTCCCATTTATGTTTCTTCTATAGTAAGAGTAAGATCACAGAATATCTAATCTTCTCTTATAGGTTGAGCAGTATAATATAGATAAAATAGCAACTTTGGTAAATAAGTAGAGGACAATGTTTAACCCTGAACAAGCTGCTGCTTTTGATACTATTCTGGAGTCTATTACTAACAACCAAGGTTATTTTTTCTTTATTCATACTACTGGTAGTTGTGGAAAAACATTTTTTTATAATACTATTGCTACTGAAGTTAAAAGAAGACAACAAGTAGTACTATATGTGGTATCATCTGGAATTGCTGCTTTTTTGTTGAATAGAAGAAAAATATTTCATTTGTACTTTAAGATTTCTCTTTCTATTAATAAGAACTCTATGGCTGGACTAAAATAGAATAGTTATATATTTTTAATCATCCAGCAGACCAAGGTTATTATTTGGGATAAAGTTCCTATGCAGCACAAGTATGACATTAATGCTGTTAATCAATATCTAAGAGACTTGCTTGAAGTAAGTGATTACTTGCACTTGATAGCTGTTGAATTGACATATTATCTAGAATAATTATCTATTTGGTAGAATTACAGTGGTATTTGGAGAGGATTTTTATTAAACTTTGCCTGTAATGTCTAAAAGAACATGTCAACAAGTGGTAGTAGTATTTCTTTACAAAGGAAATCTATGGAGATATATTAAGTTCTTATATCTCAGATATAATATATACTTGGACCACTCTGAAGCTGATAATTAACATGCTCAGTGGTTGTTGGAAATTGGTACTGGATCAACTATAGATAATAATAAGATGATATAAATTCCTCAGTCTATGGTTTGTACTAATTTTAACATTCTTATCAATAAGATCTATTTAGGAATTGGCAATCCAAGAGTTCAAGACAATTAATACTTCTTGGATCACATTATTTTCTGTCCTAGAAATGATGAGGTATATAATGTCTGAGAAAAATAGAATATACTATGCCTATCCTATAGAGTTTCTTCAACAACTCAATAGTAGTGAATTGTCTTTTATTTTACTTTGTCTTAAGATTAGCTGTCTAGTTATTTTACTAAAGGACTTGGATCCAGAAAAAGGACTTTGTAATAGAACAAAAATAGTAGTGTTGAATGTAAGGAGAAAAATGCTCTAGTACAGAATTATCAGTAAGGATAGAAGGTTTAGAAGAAAGGTTGTGTTAATTTCAAGAATTAGGTTATTATCTAATACAAACACATTACCTGTGCCATTCAAGAGACTTTAATTCCCAGTCAGACTAGCCTTTGCTATGACTATCAACAAATCTCAAGAATAGTCAGTGGAGTATATGGGAATTAATTTGCAGACATCAGTATTCTTCCATGAATAACTTTATGTAACCTTTTTTAAATATACTTTATTATTAAACATTTTAGTACTTCTTCTAAAATAGAACCAAGAAAGCAAAAGGACACTTAATGTAGTATATAAAGAGATATTCAATAGTATTAGATTGTAGATTGTATATGTATATGATAATGGACTTGAGATTGATTTTTACTGCAATTTGAGAAATAAGTAAGTGAAATCAGTTAAAAACAAAGTATATAGAAAGTTAAAGAAAGGAGTATAGCATATATTGCTTTTTACTCCTTTACTACTATCATCAATAGTAGTGTCCAAGAGTAGCCTAGTAAATATATAATCTATTTCAGTTGTGTACTATGTTCTAAATAATTCTTCTAGTAACTAGCCTTTCTTCTTTTACTTTGTGAGGCCTAATAATATGGCCATTAATATACAATGGAATTATTCCATTTTAAGAACAAGTGTAAGAGACCCTCAAAGCCCTTCCCCTTTGTTAATAAATTTCTTTGCCTTATCTAATATGAATTATGCAGAGAGAGTAGCTTTGCAAAATAACATAGATGTTAATGAAACTACTATTGATAATCTACAAAGTCAAGAGCTATACAAGAAGTCTATATAACTCTTTATTTTAGTACTAATACATCCACATGTTTCTAGTAAGATAATATCTATCAACACATTGAAGCAAGATTTCCTTTCTTAACCATTGTTTTCAAATATCATCCTATACAATGCAAATATTCTAGCTAATCTGAGCCTTTGAGATGGAAACTTTGGTATCACATTTCTCTTTGGTACAAATAAATTCCTGCAAAGTAATATCAATAACATAACAATATCCCTACAATGTATGGTTACTTTTCTTAGGCAAAGGAAATTAGATAATTGAAGCAGAAACAATATCTAATAGCTTAATTTCTTTGGTGAAGCTATATGGCCCTTTATATTTACTATATATAAGTCCAGCTAGAATCAACTGAATATCACAAACAAGATCTTCTTTAAAACTATAGTTAAATTAAAATTTACCAAGAACATATCTTAACCTTCTCTGATCTTAAGACAATTCTATAGCAATATAATCAGGAATATTCCTCTACCTCTTCTCTCTTGTTTTACCAAGGAATAGCTTGAAAAATCCAAGTTTTGTATAATTAAGAAGACTAAAAGCAACAACAACAAAGCACTAGTCAAATTATTTGCTTAGGCTACTGTGATAGCCAAAAATATTCTCAAGATTAAGGAAGTTTTCCCTGCACTCCCTAATAGGAAAATAATTAAAATCCATAATGTAGTAATAGAAAAATCAGTAAATAGGAATAAAAAAATCTAAACTACTATCAAAGATCCCTTAAAGAAGCAAGCTATAGTGCTAATAATTAAGAAATATGCTAATTTTATCATGAACAAAGCTAATATTTATATTGGTCTCATCAATAGTCTACTAAAGAATACTAAGTCTAATATTCATTTAGAATTCATTTAGTTTTACTCTGGCAGAATATCTATCATGACTAACAACATCTTTATACCTAGCAACCTCAGTATCATTGAAAAGTATTTCAAGTCAATTAATAGAATCAACAACAATGAAATGCTTTTACTACAACTGTTACAATTTAAGTTTTATCTTAAGATCACTGGTATTTCTTTTATTTAATTTAATAACAACAAACTTATTCATGAAGATATTGTCAATTCTATCAAACACATCAATCTATTTGAAACCATCTCACTTACCTCAAAGTCTAGGGTCATCAAAGTATCATCCAAGTTAGATATGGCAATTGTATAGCTGGATATTTGGAATTCTCAAAACAGCTCCAAAACTAAGCTACTTATTAATTATTCCTTTAACTTTGGCCAGTACATTGCCACTATTAGGGACACCAACATGAACTCTAGTATGCTCTAGTACCATAATTGCTGGAAATGGGAACACTCTACATTTGTATATAGAGCTCATAGCTCAAAATGTTGGAAATATAGAAGACCACACAAAATCAAGCACTATAGAGATATGACTTGGTATTACAAGACAAATTCTAAAGTTAATCTTCTTAGGTTGAAAACTAAAGTAGATGAACCATACCCTCACTCCTTTAAGTACTTTAACTACAAAGAAGACTATATAGTAAATGATAACAAGTACTCTTTCTGAAAATATTGTTTTAACTATAAATGGTACACCAAAAAAGCTCAAGAGCTCCAAAAAATCAGGACTAACTCAATTTACTCAACTATGGGTACTAGCAAACAATGAATATACACAACTTATGGATATTCTCTTAGAATATCAGGAAAAACAAGATTCTTACTGATATCATTCTAAAAGAACAAAAAAATGTATCAGATATTATATTCATCCAAAAACCCT
>Ga0153944_1001327_pt1 | contig 10113 bp, 6 predicted proteins | sample TSNJ028MetaG_FD_104703 | JGI IMG/M metagenome (GOLD analysis project Ga0153944, IMG submission 104703) | Attine ant fungus gardens microbial communities from New Jersey, USA - TSNJ028 MetaG | ecosystem: Host-associated > Fungi > Mycelium > Unclassified | place: USA: New Jersey, Wharton State... | reverse complement strand
TGATGGATAAAGAAACCGGAAAGCCTGCATTAGATGTAAACGGAAACAAAATTACGGCGGAAGCAAGTTTTACAGCAAAAGAAAAAAGCGGATCTGTCGAAGTTACTTTTGTGTTCGATGGAAGCAACCTGGATGGATCCACGCTGGTAGTTTTCGAAGATCTGAAAAAGGGTGATAAATTATATGCATCTCATGCTGACATTAATGACGAGGCACAGACCATTTATGTTCCGAAAATAGGAACACAGGCGATCGATGCGGAATCCGGAACACAAAATGCTTTAGCAGATGAAAAAGTTACAATTGTAGATACCGTTTCATATGCCAACCTGATCCCGGGTAAGGAGTATACCATAAAAGGAACTCTAATGAATAAGGAAACCGGGAAAGCGATACTGGTAAAGGATCAGGAGGTAACGGCAGAAACTACGTTTATCCCGGAGAAATCCAGCGGAGTTGCAGAGGTGACTTTTGTCTTTGATGGAACGGGGTTTGCGGGCCGGACATTAGTTGTATTTGAAGAATTGCTGCTTGAAGGGAGAAAGGTTGCGGTACATGCCGACATAGAAGATGAGGATCAGACGATTTATTTCCCGAAGATCGGAACAACAGCAACCGTTAATGGGGAACACAGTGCTGAAGCCGCAAGATCAGTAACCATCACCGATGCCGTAGAATATAAAAATTTGATTCCGGGACAGGCATATAAAGTATCCGGGATCCTGATGGATAAAGCAACCGGAAAAGCGATCCAAATTGACGGAAAAGAAGTGACAGCAGAAGCAAAATTTACACCGGAACAATCTTCCGGAACCGTGAATGTGGACTTTACCTTTGATGCAAGTAATTTGGAGGGCAAAGAAATTGTAGTGTTTGAAAAACTTCACACTGCTGATACCAAAATTGCTGATCATGAAGACCTGAATGATAAAGGTCAGACAGTAGCGATCAAGGCGAAAGGAAAGATCAATACCAGTAGTTCCGGAAACACAAAAAATGGGTCAGGCGTTAAAAGCGTAAAAACAGCGGATACCACGCCGATATTCATCTGGTTAGGAATACTGATCGTATCAGGACTATTTTTAGGTGGATATATTTACAAAAGAAAGAAAAAGGGTCTTAAACATTAAAATGATTTTCATAAAGAATTAAATCATTTTTACTATATTTATTGAGACTGTTTCAAAGTCTGTGTAAACTATAAAAACTGACAATAGGATATGTTGATAGTTACGTGAGGGCGAGGCCGATTTTCCACAGGTCTCGCCCTTTGTATGTATTACACCCATATTTCAGGGCATGTCAATAAAACCATGAATCTAGATAATTTTAATGATTTAATTTTTGCTTTTCAATTATTCTGATCCCTTTTTTATAATTATAAACAAACATAAAAGTCTCCCTCCACTATTATTCGAAAGTGCAGATAGGCGATAAAAGCAGCATTATCATTGGCATGGAGAGACTGCTTTCGCTGCTGCCCCAGGAATAGCAGAACTGCTTTTTAAATTGAGAAATTTGCTATCTGGACAAATCAGGCGATTTCTTTTATGCTTAGTATATCTAAACATTGCATAGGGAAAGGATCATATGAAGAAAAATTTGAGAAAATGGATAGCCGGCTTGCTGTGCTTGTTGCTGATAGTGGGTAATGCAGCATTTGTAGAGCCGCAAGTTACGTATAGTGCAGTGGCAACCGACGTGACAGGAAGTACCAATAAAGCGGCAGGGGAAGCATCTTTGCCGGAAGATGCCCAGGAAGTCCAGGAGGAGGAACTGAATCAGGGGTCGGATGCCGTTGATGAGGAAACGAACCAACAGGTAACAGATGCTCCCAGTGATGCGGGAACAGTGGAAGCCGCAAAAGACATTCAGGAAACCATAACCGATGAGCCAACAGCCACACCTGCGGGTGATGTGACCGAAATCACCGAAGTAACGGATGAGCTTTCAGAAGAAGATGTGGAGCAGCCGGATGCGGATAAAGAAGCAGAGGATAGTCTTGCAGGGCGAAAACTGATTACTCATGAAGCTTTGGATCTTGATCTTGAGGATATTTCCACTGGCTTGCGGGCAACTTCAAGTGATGTAAAATATGATGCAAATCAGGCCGGGTTAGTTACCAGTCCTAAGGATCAGGGTGACTACGGGACCTGCTGGGCATTCACTGCAACATCTATGGCGGAGACCTCGCTGATTAAGAATAGTGTTTCGGTAAGCGGAACTGTTGGCAACAAGTCCAATACGGATTTATCTGAACTGCATGCGGCATATTTCTTTTCTAATAAGGGTGCAGACCCCTTGGGCAATACTACGGGAGATAAAGTTACAGTTTCGGGAAATGATTATAAAGATAGCGGCGGAAATTTGTATCTGCAGGCTTTTTCCTATGCGAATGGGGTTGGGGCAGTGCGGGAGTCGGTATTGCCATATAGTCGTATTGCGACTCTGAATTCAGGGAATTCCAGTGTTTCGGGGCTGGCATATCAACATCCGGCGGCTTTGAAGAATGCATATTTTGTTAACAATACGAAATACCAGATTAAAGAAGCTGTGATAAAATACGGATCGGTTGGTATGAGTTACTATCATGATTTAAAAAATACGTATTATAATTCATCTACCAGTTCATACTGTTATCCGCAAAAGACAACGGGTGTAAACCATGCAGTTACCATTGTAGGGTGGGATGATGATTATTCTAAGAGTAACTTTAAGTCTGTCAGCAACGTGACCGCAAATGGTGCCTGGATTGTAAAGAACAGTTGGGGAACTGCATGGGGCAGCAATGGATATATCTACATATCCTATCAGGATGGCAGTATCAATGATACGATTGCGATGGAGTTCCAGGACGGATCCAAATATGATTACAACTATCAATACGATGGCTCAGCCGGACCGATGGCAGCAGCGGTTGGGAATAATGGGAAAATAGCAAATGTATACAAGGTAAAAGGAAGCAGCAGCAGTGGCAATGAAATCCTAAAGGCAGTCAGCTTCGCGTTGAACAGCGCTCAGATCAATTATAGTATTCAGGTATATGTGGATATTCAGGACCGCAAAAAGCCAACCAGCGGAACCGCAGCATTAAAAACTCCGGTTACAGGAAAAACTTCTTATGGCGGCATTTATACTGTGGATCTGGGTACGGATATTAGTCTTTCCCGAGGGACTTATTATTCAATTGTAATAACCCTTAATGGCAAAAGTACAATTGAACATTTTGTTGAAGCCAGCTATAATCTTGGCTGGGTGTCCGGTACTGCTAAAACAGCAGCTAAACAGAGCTTTGCCAGCTGGGATGGGGGAAGTTGGGTAGATCTTAATAATGGTAAGATTTGTGCGAGAATTAAAGGCTTCACAGTAGAAGATCCGGAAAAGCCACTTACTACAACCATTAAGAAGGCGGCTTCTGGGGGCTATAATAGCAATAAACTGACCTGGACGAAGACAGTAGGGGCAGTTGGGTATGAGATTTATCGCAGTACCAGCAACAGTTCCGGATTTGCTAAAATAGCTACAGTGACCAATGGTGCGACTGTTACCTATACGGATAAGAGCCTTGCTTTTAATACAACTTATTATTATAAGATCCGAAGTTATAAGAATTCCAGCGGCGGCCAGGTAACTTTGAAAGTAAAAGGGTACTACTCTAAGGTTCTGGGATCTAAAACAGCATTGGCGAAACCGACAGTTTCCAAGGTTGCGTCGGCTGGCTACAATAAGATCAAGGTCACCTGGGGCAAGATTTCCGGTGCTCAAGGATATCAGTTGGTGCGAAGTACCAGTAAAACCGGAAAGTATACAACGGTTGCTAAGATAACAGCCGGAAGTACGATCTCTTATACGGACAAAGGGAGAACAACCGGTAAGAAATATTATTATAAAGTACGTCCATACCGTATGTCAGGAAAAACAAAGGTGTATGGAAGCTACTCAGCCGTTGTGGATGGCACGGCTAGATTATCCAAATCCAGTATTACCGCTCTTAGCAACAGCACTGCTGGAAAGATGAAGCTGACCTGGAAGCAGATCAGCGGTGCCGGTGGATATGAAGTGTACCGTAAGACAGGAGCCTCGGGAACTTACAAGAAAGTCAAAACGATTAAGGGGGCAGGCACTCTTACTTATACCAATGCGAACCTGCAATCCGGGATTTATTATTATAAGGTACGGGCATATCGGACGGTAAGCGGTAAAAAATTATATGGAGCATTTTCTGCCGAGCGGAGCGCCAAACTGAAAGAAATACCGGCGAAGAAAGTGGTTCTTAATAAAAGTTCAGAAAAGGTAACTCTGATCCCAACCGCAATTGTATTGAGTGAGAATGCGATGCAGCTGTCCAAAGGTGCAACCGGCGAACTGAGTACTACGATAAGTTCCTATGCGAAGCAACAGATTCAGTTAACGGCAACCGTGACACCTTCTAATACAACGATGAAGAAGGTAACCTGGACCACATCAGATAAGGCAGTTGCAAGCGTTTCTTCAAAAGGCCTGGTTACTTTGGTGAAACCGGGAACGGCAACGATTACAGCTAAGACAATTAACGGACTTACCAAGAAATTTAAATTAACAATAAATGCAGACAGCATTACCTGGAAATCCGGCGATACAAGTATTGCTACGGTTTCACAGGGGAAAGTGACTGCAGTATCGGAAGGAAAAACGGTGATAACCGCGCAGACATCTAATGGCATGAGTGTAAGCTGTACTATCACTGTGAATGCAGGCTGAGCAAGCTAACTAATTCAGATACAATTGCTTCGCTGTTGGTACATACACCACAAGTGATAAAGTAATTACACATGTCCCAAATCAATTAAAGGGCTGAATCATTTCGAATTCAGTCCTTCTAAATTGATTAAAAAAATTGCTACATTTATAATGATTTTCAATGTATTAAAATTGGCTTATTGGAGAGCAAGTATAAGATTTTTAATTTCATCGTCATCCAAAGGAGGGGGAATAATTAGTTTCAGGTAGTGACATATATTTTTTCTGATTATTAATTTCGTATACTAGAAAAGGTTTTAAGCATACAAAACTATTTTTTGAATCTTGCGGAACGGAAATTACATCAAATTCAAAGGAAAAGCCCTTTGTCGCGCCACTTTTTAATGAAAGATCATTACTTTGATTACCAACAGCAGCATCATAATCAGAACCAGAAAAAATAGTTGTACTTACTGAATGTTTCTCTAACAATGCGTATATATTTTCTATATTTATGGTGTTATGAGAAAGATTTTTTATTTCTATGGTATAGCGTTCGAAAACCCCTAACATGGTACATGCTTGTTGAAGATCGATATCAGGTGGATTACTCCCTTTTTTTATTTCGATTGTCCAATTACCTATGTTATATGTATGTTTTTCATTAGCAGCAGTAGTAAGCGTCACATTATCAAAACTATATATTCCGGGACTTGGAAAGTTTAAAGAAACAACTAGTGTGTAAAGTGAATAGTCTGTTTCAGAAGAACCAAGCATCTGCGCAGATATTTCTTCGGCTATGTTTATCCCTTCGGACAATATAGTTACAGAAGAAAATTCAATTTTGTTTTGGGCTTCATGCGTTACAATAAAGGGAAGTTGTATAGCGATATCCTCATCCTCCATATAACCCATATAGGAGTCTAGTTGCAAAAAGTATGTTTCATTTGTTGGAGTTTTACTATAAAAGCATGTGAAAAAAAAATAATTATAATCAAACTTAAAGCTAATATAATGATTTTTTTTGGAATCTTCATTATTGTCCCTTCTAGTAATGTGAGATGAATTTTATTGGAATTGTGCTAAATTATACCATGTTTCCTCAAAAAATGCAAATTGAAATTAACAAATTATGGTTGAAAGCGAGCTGCTTTAGCAAAGTAAATTCTACTTGTTATCACTCATTTCAATCTTTTGGGAAGAATGGGTGCTATTACAGCAGGAGCAGGAGTAGAATTTAAGTTCACTAATTTTTTAATCGTAGGTGTATATAGATACTTTACGTTTAAAAGAATTTAATGTATGATTATTAGGATTGCTACATTAACGAAACAGTGATGGAGCAGTCCTAAAGTGATTGGAGAGTAAAAGAAATGAGTATGTTAGTTGTTTTTCAGCAAATGATAGTGATTTTTATATTGATCGCAGTTGGTTTTTATCTGTACCGCACAGGAAAGATATCAGACCAGGCATCGTCAGATTTATCAGGTCTGATAACCAAAGTATGCAATCCGGCATTATTAATCTGCAGTGCATTCGAAAAAGATAATCCGGCCACCACCCGGGATCTCCTGATAACCGGCGCAATAGCAGTAGTATATTTTATTGTTCTGATGATATTAGGAATCGTATATGCCAAAGTTTTAAAAGTTGATAAGAAAGATGTGAAATTCTATGAGATGATGTCTGTGTACGGCAACATCGGATTCATTGGAATTCCCTTAATCTCTGCGGTAATGGGGACAGGAGCGCTCATTTACCTGTCGATTTTTCTGCTGGTATTTAATATCCTGATTTATACACATGGCGTGCAGACACTTTCAAGCGGAGGACCTGGGGCAGCATCAGGTATTCAATGGAAGAAGATGATCAATCCGGGAACTGTTGCCGGAGTCCTGACCCTGATATTGTTTATAACCAAGGTACAGGTTCCCGTAGTAGTTGAAGACATCCTGGGTTATATGGGGCGCTGCACTACATTTCTCTCGATGGTAGTGTTGGGAATGTCGCTGGCGCGGATGCCGCTGAAGGAACTGTTTGGAGATATAAAGATGTATGTTTTTGCTGCAGTTAGATTCCTGGGTGTGCCGATACTGGCAGCTTTTTTACTAAAACCGGTGATGCATAATGAGATACTCCTGGGTGTGATCGTTCTGACCCTGGCGCTGCCGGTGGCCAACATGCCGCTGATGCTGGCAAAACAAAATTGTGAGGATACCAGTACCCTGGCAAGAGGGATTCTGCTGACCACTATATTATCGCTTATAACGGTTACCCTTGCATCCGGTGCATTGTTTCGCTGACATCCTGAGCATTTGCATGGATGAAATTATTTGAAAGCAGAGGTTTGATAAATGAAATGGAATAGATTTACCCTGAAGACACGAACAGAAGTGGAAGACATCGTGGTTGCCACTCTGGCCGAGGCCGGTGTGCAGGGCGTAGAAATAGAAGATAAACAACCCCTTACCGAAAAGGATAAACAGCAGATGTTCGTGGATATATTGCCGGATATGCCTGAGGATGATGGGATTGCATATCTGAGCTTTTATCTGGAAGAGGAAGAAGATAAGGATGCTGTTTTAGCAGAGGTGCGTACTCAGCTTAATGAACTGAGTGAGTTCCTGGATATTGGGGAAGGAACCATCGTGGAATCTCAAACCGAAGACAAAGACTGGATTAATAACTGGAAGCAGTATTTCAAACAGTTTTATGTTGATGATATCCTGATCATCCCTTCATGGGAAGAGGTCAAGGAAGAAGACCAGGATAAGATGATCATTCACATTGACCCGGGAACTGCCTTTGGCACCGGGATGCATGAGACTACTCAGCTTTGCATCCGCCAGTTAAAGAAGTTTGTTACCCCGGATACACAGCTTCTGGATGTTGGAACGGGGAGTGGGATCCTGTCCATTATTGCCCTTAAGCTAGGTGCAGCCCATGCCGTAGGAACGGATCTGGATCCCTGTGCGGTACCGGCGGTGGAAGAGAATAAAGAGGTAAATGAAATCCCGGTCCAAGACTTTGAGATGATGATAGGGAATATCATCGATGATAAAGCAGTACAAGAACGTGTGGGATATGAGAGATATGATATTGTCGCGGCCAATATTCTGGCTGATGTTTTAGTGCCCTTGACGCCGGTAATTGTGAAGCAATTAAAGCCGGGAGGAATTTATATTACATCGGGGATCATCGATGATAAAGAAGACACTGTTATCGATGCTGTGAATGCAGCAGGTTTAGAGGTTGTGGAAGTGACGTATCAGGGGGAATGGGTTTCGGTAACGGCCCGAAAGCAGAATTAGTTCGGTAATGCCAAAAGCAGAATTCGCCCGGTAATGTCCGAAAGCGGAATAATAAGTTGCACCCAAAATGGAGGACGGCTGTGCATAGATTTTTTGTAGAGCGAAATCAAATAAAGGAAAAACAAATTCATATCATTGGCACTGATGTCAATCATATCAAGAATGTCTTGCGTATGAAGCCGCAGGATGAAATCGTCATCAGTGATGGTGAGGATCAGGAATATACCTGTTACATTGAAGCGATCAGCGGGGACGAAGTACTGGCGCATATTATGTATGTTCAGGAAACCGGTCTTGAGCTCAAGTCGCCTATTTACCTGTTCCAGGGGCTGCCCAAGAGCGATAAAATGGATCTGATCATTCAAAAAGCAGTAGAACTTGGCGCGTATGAGATTATTCCCGTAGCGATGAAACGTTCAGTGACAAAGCTGGATGCCAAAAAGGAAGCAGCTAAGATAAAGCGGTGGCAGGGAATCTCGGAAAGTGCGGCCAAACAATCAAAGCGTATGCGGATACCGGAGATAAAAGGTGTTATGAGTTTTTCCCAGGCAATTTCATATGCCAAAAGCTTAGACATCTGCCTGATGCCATATGAGTTGGCGAAAGGCATGAAAGAAACCAAAGAAACACTGGCGGGAATTGTTCCCGGGCAATCCATCGGGATTTTCATCGGTCCGGAAGGTGGTTTTGCCGAGGAAGAAGCAGCCGAAGCATTGGCAAATGAAGTGAGAATAATTACCCTGGGAAGAAGAATCTTACGGACAGAGACCGCAGGTCTTACAACGCTGTCCATATTGATGTATTTGATGGAGGACGGGTGATGGAAGTTTATTTAGATAATTCAGCCACGACAAGATGTTATGAGGAAGTAAGAGAGATTGTGGCAAAGACTATGACGGAGGATTACGGCAATCCATCTTCGATGCACCGAAAAGGTGTAGAAGCGGAGCAATATGTAAAAACGGCTGCCCAGCATATTGCCCGGACTCTGAAGGTTTTGGAAAAGGAGATTTATTTCACTTCGGGTGGGACAGAATCCAACAACTGGGCCCTGATTGGTGCAGCTATGGCCAATAGGCGAAGCGGAAACCATATCATTATTACTCTTGTTGAACATCCGGCAGTATCGGCGCCGGTGGATTTTTTACAAGAACAGGGATTTGCAGTAACCCGTATAGGAACGGATAAGCAGGGAAGAATTAAGCTGGAAGAACTGAAAGCAGCAGTTACCCAAGAGACGATCCTGATTTCGGTTATCTATGTGAACAACGAAATCGGCAGTGTTCAGCCGATTGAAGATATCGGGAGAATAGTTCATGAATTGAATCCTAATGTGATTTTCCATGTGGATGCGATTCAGGCCTACGGAAAATACCAGATCCATCCTAAAAAAATGAAGATTGACCTGCTTTCGGTCAGCGGACATAAAATCCATGGTCCTAAGGGAGTAGGATTTTTATATGTTTCGGAAAAGGTAAAGATGCTGCCTCTGATCTATGGCGGCGGCCAGCAGAAGGGGATGCGTTCCGGTACTGATAATGTTCCGGGAATTGCCGGCCTGGGTTGTGCTGCCAAGCGGTGTTATGAGCAGCTGAAAGAAAATACTGACCATATGTATGAGCTGAAGTGTCATATGGTGGAAGGTTTGAAAGAGCTGGAGGACGTGGATATCCATGGGATGGATATCATGGAGGGAGCACCTCACATTGTTAGTGCTGCCTTTCGGGGTGTCGGAAGCGAAGTGATGCTGCATACTCTGGAAGACCGGGGAATCTATATTTCGGCAGGTTCAGCCTGTTCTACCCATAAGCGGAGTCAAAGCCCTACGTTAGCGGCCATCCAAGCAGACCAGGTGCAGCTTCAGTCCACGGTACGTTTTAGTTTTTGTGAGACGACAACAAGAGAAGAAATTGACTATACGTTGACTGTGTTAAAAGAGGTATTGCCGATGCTGCGCCGTTACATGCGGCACTAAATATGAACTGAACAGTGCACTAGTGTAGTTCCTCGTTGATATTTACTGTTCGATGTGGTATCATAAAAGAAAACAGGAGATGTTCATATGAATCAAAAATACCTTGTT
>Ga0153944_1001318_pt1 | contig 10167 bp, 9 predicted proteins | sample TSNJ028MetaG_FD_104703 | JGI IMG/M metagenome (GOLD analysis project Ga0153944, IMG submission 104703) | Attine ant fungus gardens microbial communities from New Jersey, USA - TSNJ028 MetaG | ecosystem: Host-associated > Fungi > Mycelium > Unclassified | place: USA: New Jersey, Wharton State... | reverse complement strand
TCGATTGATTAGTAATGTTATTTAAATATGGTATCCTATAATAGTCACAAACTTCTTTAAATGTTTCATTCTTTTCATCTAAGTTTTTTAATTGTGAGAAATTTAAATTTTTTCTTGTACTGGCAGATTCTGACAACTCAAAATAATTATCATATAACTTCAAATTTTCTTCCTGTTCTATCGAGTATAATAAACCATTCGGATTATAAATGGGATTATAGTAAGGGTTTTTATCAAGAAACAAGTTGTCACTTTGGGCCATTAATACTCCATAAATCAAATTATTTATAAGTACAGTATCACTTAGATTATCTGTTTCACATTTAAATATAGGCATTTCATACTTTTGACCATGACGATTTGTATAACAATAATAACGTTTTGGAACTTTAACTATATAGATGTATTTATTTCCAGTAGAGCTTACTAGGCCTAAATGTTCACTATATTTCTTCGCTGACTCTTCTAAAGTATTACATCGAAACTGAGATATAGAATAAAAAGTTGATCCCAAACTAGGCCCAAATCTGTCTTCTAACCCATTTTTAAAAATTTTATCTCTTTTATCAACATTTGTGCCATGAAAAAAATAAGTATATTCATCATCTAATGGTTCTTGTTGTTGACTATTAATAATTTGAGATTTTTGTAAAGATGGATACACTTTATTAAACATTTCTTGAGCTGTTTTACCTTCTTCACAATAAAAACTATGGTAATGTCTCATAAAATTATATTTTTCATTTGTTTTCTTTATTGCACCTAGAAATATAAAATCACTTTTTCCTTCTTTATGAATTAATGACTCAGTGCCAGTCAATCGGTCAATTGTAAATTTTTCAATTACCTCTTTAGGAATATGACTGTTAATAGTGTTATGTTCTGTGATCACTTTACATCTTTTTTTTATTCCTGTTTCAATGTATTCTAACTCAAACATATCCCATATTGGCTTGTTCTCTTTATTATTTATAATAGATACGTGTTGAATATTACCATTATTTAAATGTATTATTGGTAATAAATTAGTCTTTTGCATCTTTTTCATCCCATTCCTTTAACATTTGTTATTGCTTTTCTACATTAATTATTTCATATTTTACTTTGCTTTATTATCTCATAATTTTCCAAGAATTTCTAGTTAACAAAGCCCAACTATAACATAACATTACTAAAATTGTTCTACCGTTAGAATTAGCAAATGAAGCAATTATATCAGCCAATTTTCTAGCTTCGATTTTTGAACTTTTTCTATCAAAATATAAATCATCTTCAGCTGTAGTAAGATAATTTAAAATCATTTTTGGTTGAACTTGATAATTTCTCTTATTTTAACATATCCTGATATATATTCATGTTCTAATATCGAAATTAATCTATAAAAAAACAGCAAATATGCTATTTTCTAAGTTCATTTAAAATTATTAATAATTTTTCTTCATCCCAAATTTCAATTTTTAAACTTAGAGCTTTTTCAAGCTTACTTCCAGCTTTCTCACCAGCGATCACTACATCCGTATTCTTACTGACGGATTCACTAATATTAGCTCCATAATTTTTAAATATATCTTTGATATCATCTCGTTTTAAGTCTCCAAAAGATCCCGTAATCACAAATTTTTTATTAGAAATTCCTTCATAAAATTGTTCTGCTTTACCAAGGTAATTCATATTTACACCAGATTCTTTTAGAGTGTTGATAAGCTCTTTATTATCCACATCTTGAAAATAAGCAACAATGTTTTTGGCTAAAATAGGACCGATATCTTTAATTTCTAATAATTCCTCTTCAGTTACTTCCAATAAACGTTCCATTGTATGGAATTTTTTAGCAAGTAATCGAGAAGTAACTTCCCCAATTCCCGCAACACCTAATGCAAATAATAATTTTTCTAGACTATTCTTTTTACTGTTTTCAATCGATGCAAATAAATTATCAATACTCTTACGCCCAAAGCCTTCTAACGTTATTAATTCACTTTCATGTTCATTTAATTTGAAAATATCAGCAATTGTTTTAATAAATTCCATATTAAAGAAATCTTCAACAATTCTCTCGCCAAGTCCTTCGATGTTCATGGCTTTTCTACTAGAAAAATGAATTAAACTTTCAATCTTCCTTGCTGGACATAAATCATTTAAACAATATAAATCGACCTGTTCATTTTTGCGCCCTAAAGTCGATCCACAAATTGGACATTCTTTAATCATTTCAAATTCCGTTTCAATTCCAGCTCTTCGATCCATTTTAACATATGCAACTTCTGGAATCACATCTCCTGCTTTTCGAATCGCAACAATATCACCAATTTTTAGATTTTTCTCTTGAATATATTCTTGATTATGTAATGTTGCTCGTGCAACCATCGATCCAGCAACTAACGTTGGACTTAACACTGCATTTGGTGTAATCTTACCAGTTCTTCCTACTGTGAATATTATATCTTCTAATTTTGTTAAAACTTCTTCCGCTGGAAATTTATAAGCAACACACCATTTGGGATATTTAGCAGTTAATCCCAAATCATTTTGCATATCAAGATTATTTACTTTAACTACGACACCATCAATATCATATAGAAGTTCATTACGAATCTTATTATGTTTCTCACAAAAAGCAATTACTTCTTCAATACTATTACAATTAATATTAGCTGGATTCACTTTAAATCCTAAACTTTTCATATATTCCATAGTTTCTTGTTGCGTTTTAAAACCCAGTTCTCTTGCATTTGGTAAATGATAAATCCAGGTATCTAAATTTCTTTTCGCAGCAATTTTTGAATCTAGTTGCTTGATTGAACCAGAGGCTGTATTACGACAATTCTTAAATTCTGGTTGATTCAAATTTCTTCTTTCTTCATTTAACTTTTCTAAAGTTTTTTTAGCGATAAATACTTCACCACGAACTTCTAAATTAACATTTTCTTTTAATTTAATTGGCAATGACTTAATGGTCCTGGCATTATGAGTAAATTCATCACCAAATAAACCATCTCCACGCGTTTTAGCTAATTTTAATAATCCATTCTCATAAATGAAAGAACCACTTACTCCATCTATTTTTAGTTCGCAATAATAAGTCGGTTTATATCCCTCTTTTTGAATTTTATCATCAAATTCTTGAATTTCTTCATAAGAAAAAACATCTTGAATACTAATCATTGGAACATCATGTTTTATCTTGTTAAATTTTTCAACAATATCACTACCAACTTTTTGGGTTGGTGAATCTGCGCGGATATATTCTGGATATTCTACTTCTAATGATTCTAATTCTTTTAAGTAAGAGTCCCACTCTTGATTACTAAGAGTGGGATTATCTAAAATATAATATTCATAATTAGCATGATTAATTATTTCAACTAATTCATCTATTCTATTCTTGATTTCCAAGTTAATCAGCTCCATAATTTTTCTGGATATTCACCATTATCTACTAATTTTTTAATTTCATTTTTTACAATATCCAAATCATCTTTGTTTGTCATTCCAAGCCAAACCCCATTAGAACGTTCCACTTTCACTTTAACTTCTTTATTTTTTATGTTTTCTTTTAAACATTCAGGTAGTAAAGCTTCACTAGTAATATCGTTCTCCTTTAAATCTCTTAAAAAATTAATCATATAGTTTTCAAGATACTTAAAATAACTTTGATTAAAACCGAATACATTCATAGAGACTAATTGTTCTTTAGGAATAATAAAACTTTCTCCTCCAACTAATGGTGATGCTACATACTCTCCATTTACTTTTTCAATACTCGATTCAATTAAATCAATTAAATAACCATTTTCAGAATAACATACGCCTCGTTTTACTGAACCAAATTCACTTTTCGTAATTTCAAATGGATATAATACAGAAATAAATTCATTTTCTTCTCGATTTTCTTGAAAAAAATCTGCTATTTTTTTATAAGTATCATAGCCATAAAAGTCATCAGCATTAATAACCGCGAAAGCTTCATTTACATAAGGTTCTGCAGCAAGCACAGCGTGAACTGTTCCAAGTGGTTTAACACGTTCCGCATTAATGATATAATCTCCAGGAACTTGATTCAAACTTTGAATTGCATACTCAACATGCATAATTCCTTCCACTCGTTTTCCAACAGTGTCTTTAAATACTTCTAAATTTTCTTCTTTAATGATGAAAACAACTTTATTGAAACCAGCTTTCTTTGCATCATAAATAGAATAATCAATAATAAAGTTCCCATAATCATCTACTGGCGTAATTTGTTTTAATCCTCCAAATCTTGAACCCATTCCTGCAGCCATTATTACTAATGTTAAATCTTTCATATTCATTCTCCTTTATTTTTTTATTTATATCCTCTCAAGAATCATTTCATCTTAATTATACTCTCTACTTTGTAGCACTTTTAGTCGTTTTTTATGTTCTTCTTTTAAGTTACAGTTTAAGCCATTTTCAATATTTCTTTCTAATTTACTCAAAGCAGTTTGTATAGTAGAACCAGTTGCTTTAAAAAAATCTTCATATCCTCCAAATTCATTATAAGGACCGATAAATTTACTCTTTTTAATTATCGCTTGATATTTATTAAATTGATTACTATAGCTAATCAATAAATAAGCTTCACTTAATTCGTTGATAATTGTAAATGTAATATAATCATCTAATGATTTTAAATAAAACTCTTCATATTGATGGATTAAAGAATTAGGTGCTCTATATGCAAAACCTATTCCACTTTGCCATATTATACCTATTTGAACTTTATACCCTTGAAGCAGTAATTGAATTAATTCATAATCATTAATTTTTCCACTTAGATCCGTTTCTCTTTTTTCAAATTGATTCATCAGCTTATCTTCTTTATACTTTTATGATTCTTCATCAGTTTCTTAATACCATTTGCTTTGTTAAAAGCAATTGTCACAATCATTTTATCAACACCAACTACGACTCCTGTTCCATACGTATCGTGTGAAACAATATCACCATTTTTAAGATCCGTGTCTTCTTGATGATACATATTTTCTTTCTTAATAATTTTTTCTTCTTTTATACTGTTATTTGTTTTCTCAAGTAAGTCTTCATTGATTTCATCGATAAATCGACTTGGCATATTCTGATTTTCTTTTCCATAAAGCATCCTTCGTTTTGCATTTGTTAAATACAACACTTTTTTAGCTCTAGTAATTCCAACATAACATAATCGACGTTCTTCCTCAAGTCCACCTTCTTCTAAAAATGAATTTTGATGAGGGAATATCCCATCTTCCATGCCCACAATAAATACAGCATTAAACTCAAGTCCCTTAGCACTATGCAAGGTCATTAAAGTAACCACATCATCACTTTCTTTATGCTCGGATATATCAGCAATTAAGCTTATTTCTTCCAAGAAGTCATGTAGGTTCACACTTCCTGTTCTCTCTTCATAATTTGCAGTAATTGATTTAAATTCCATTAAGTTTTCAATTCGTAGTTCACTTTCTAATGTTTTTTCATTTTCAAGTTCTTTTAACATACCAGATTTATCTAAAACAACATCAATTAGTTCAGTTAATGATAATGATTCACTTTCTTCAATTAATTCTAAAATTATTTTTTTAAAGTCTAACTCTTTTCCTTTTGTTATTGCATTAAACATTGAAATACCATTTAGTCGTGCTAATTCAGCAATTGCACTTACAGTAGCCGCCCCAATCTTGCGTTTTGGTACATTGATTACTCTTCTTAATGATACTTCATCAAGAGGATTAGCAATTAATTTTAAATAACAAATTAAATCTTTAATTTCTTTTCTTGCATAAAAGTAATAAGCTCCAACTACTTTATAAGGAATATTAGCTTTTAAAAACCCTTCTTCAACAACTCGAGATTGAGCGTTTGTACGATAAAATACAGCAATATCTTTTTTATTATATCCTTCATTTAGTAATCGATTTATTTCTTCCACGACTAAGGTTACTTCATGTCTTTCTTCATATGCTCTTAAATATTTGACCTTTGTTCCAATTCCTTGATTACTTCTTAAATTCTTTTCTTTTCTTTCTTTATTATGTTCAATAACAGAATTAGCTGCATCTAAAATCATTTTTGTACTACGGTAATTATCTTCTAAAGGAATTACTTTCGTATTCTTGTAATCTTTTTCAAAATTTAAAATATTTTTATAATTTGCTCCACGAAACATATAAATTGATTGATCCGGATCTCCCACGACAAAGATATTTTTATGAGCACTTGCAAGTAGTTTAGTTAATTTATATTGAACTTCATTCGTATCTTGATATTCATCAATTAAAATATATTGATATCTTCTTTGATACAATTCTAACTTTTCTTTATTGTCTTGTAACAACTTAACTGGAAGTAAAAGTAAATCATCAAAATCAACTGAATTATTTAGTTTTAATAGTTTACGATATTCTTTATAAATTTCATACGCTTTTTCTTCTGGTGGAGTATTAAAAAACTTCTCTATTTCCATATCTGTTAACATTTCATTTTTAATAAAACTAATTCGATTACGAACATAGGCTGGTGCTACTTCTTTTACATCATATCCTTTTTCTTTCATAATACGTTTAATAACACTTAAAACATCATCACTATCTAAAATCGTAAAATTACGATTATAACCTAAATCTTGAATGTTTTCTTTTAGAATTCTTAATCCAAAAGAATGAAATGTACCCACAAAGGAATCGATATTTGGATTCATTGCATATAAACGTTCTTTCATTTCTTTTGCTGCTTTATTAGTAAATGTTATTGCTAAAATGCGGTAGTCTGGAATTCCTTGTTCTACCATATGAGCAATTCGTGTTGTTAATACTTTTGTTTTTCCAGATCCTGCTCCTGCAATAACTAAGCAAGGCCCATCAATATGTTCTACTGCCTCTCTTTGGGCTTTATTTAATTGTAATAAATCAACCATAATCTCCGTCCTTAACTATAGTTTAATTATACCATTTTAAACACATAATTAAAATCAAAAAAACAATTGATTCCCTAGAATTGTCAGAATATTTCTTTGATAGATAGTAAAAGTTTTAATGAAGTACTTTCAATAACTTATGTTTTTTAAAATTAGTTCTTAAAAATAAATCTTTTATTAGAAATAATAAACTTAAAATAAAAGAAGTAAGCTCATATCCTATTATAGAACTTACTTCAACTCTTACAAATCCTAATTAATTCTAAAATTTTCAACTAGGATTCATTGTATTAAACATCTGAAACTAAATTATTAGGTATTAAAATTCTGCTTTTCGCAGGAATATCAATATGGACTCCAAATTTCTTCATAAAGAAGACATCATAATGCTCGGCCGAAGGCTTATCAACTCCTATACTTTTTAGGTATTGAACAAAAGCAATAAAATCATCACACATATGAGCGTATTTCCTTGCAAGTTTCCAACTTAATTCACTATTCCCATAAAAATCAGGCCTAAAGCTATCATTATTAAAAATTTGTTTCGATGCACGATAATAAGGCTGCAATTGATTATTAATAGTAATATCTAGTGATGAATATTCTTCATTACGATACAAACTAGTCGGAGTAATTCTAATGATATGTTTACTTGGATATTGCCCATTCTCCTTGACTAATTCATTCTTACATTTGTTTGGATAATATTGACCATTATATTTCATAAGATGTTTATATTTATCATCAAATGTATAAAAATTTATCGATAATAAATCCCAACCAAAAACAGATGTGTAAAAATCTCGATCTTGATCCAAACATAGATAGTAATGCTGGAAAGTAACCAGTTCTTTTAAATCGAATTCTCCATGATTGATTAAAGGGTGATTTTTATATCGATCATAATAAATTTCTTTTTCTTCTATGGTAGGTTTATATGTACGAAATGTCAATTCTTTTGTATCTTTTTCATAATAACGTATTACTTTATTAGATATTTCACTTTTACAATTTAATAAATCTTCTTTATTTTTATTTTTTAATGTTTCTAGTTCTAATTTTTCTTGTTCTAATTTATGCAAAAGTTTTAGCAATTCTTTTTTATTCATGTTAACCCTCCTAATAATAGGATAATCAATAATTAAAATAAAGTAAAGAAAAAGAAGCTCCCGCTTCTTATAAATATTCAATAATTGCTATATTCTGTGTAATTTTTTCAACTAAATCTTCACGATCATATTTATTAAATACTTCTTCAAATAGACTATTATCCATTAAAAACATATCATAATAATTGAAAAAGACATCAAATACATTATCTAATCCCAATTCTTTTAGGAATTGAACATTTTTTCCAACTAATTTTTTTTGAGAATCTAGAGCAGTTGCAACACTCATAGGAATACAATTTAATACTTCATCAATTTGTGAACTATTAAATCCATAATTTTCTAAATATTTCATGCTTCACCTCTAAATTCAAATCCAATATAACCATCTTCATCAATGTACTTATAGTTTTCTTGTTTAGATTTAGCAGTAACAATTTGTCTTACTAATTCTTCACTAGTTGAAGCATTGGCTAATACATGTGGATTTTGTCTAATATAATCAATTTCATCAACACTTTTAAATTCCTCAATACGATGTTTCAAAGTATTACTATCCATTGAAAATAAACGATAAAAGAACATACTTACTGTTGGTAAAAATATTATATTATTTGTCAATAATATAGCAATAATTTCATTAAAACTTTCTTCGTTATCATTTAATGTTAAATTGTGAATTGATTTAGGATTTAAATATAAACTAGGATCTTCTTTAATTGCATTCTTTGGAAGTATACCTGATACTTCTAATATTTCTAATCTTTCTTTTAGCATAAGTTTCCTCCTAATAAGCCATCAGTGGAATATTTTTTGGATCCATTCCTACCGCTTTCATTGTATTAATTACATTTCCTAATTTAACTAAGTCATATTTAACTAAGATACTTGGATTTAAATAAATATCTGTTTTAGTTTTTCCAACACTTAATAATACTTCTATTTTATCTTTTAAATCTTTATCTAACATAATGCTGACATGATTAATGAAGATATCTGTATCTAATCCAATTGCCTTAATATATTGAATATTAGATATCATTGTCTCTAAATCATAAACACGAATTAATTCATCAATTTCTAATCCCTTAAAATCTAAATAATCAATGCCATTTTCTTTTAATAAATTAATTACATTCATTTTTGGATCATTTTCAGATACTGTTGGTTCTTCCTTCACTTCAGGAGTTATTTTCAAATCAAGAACTTCTTCCTTCACTTCTGGAACTACAATTGGTTCAATAATTGGTTCAATGATTGGTTCTTGAATTACATCTTCTATAGACTTAGATGGTTCTTTTGTTTTTATTTTTTCTTCATATGTATATAAAGCATCTTCTGGGAACATTAAAATCTTAGCAGCTTCTCTTTGTTCTTCTTCGTCAAACTTAAATTGCTCTAATAATGATGTAATTGAATCTCTTGTAATATTAATTCTTCCACTTAAAGCCAGCCCAAAATATTCATTTAACTTATCTTGATTTGCTAAAGCAGCATCTTTTCTAATTCCAAGTTCTTCAATTGTCATTGTTGAAGTATTCATTTCCTCTTCTACTTTTACTAATTCTTCTTCTGCTTTTCTTGCTTCTAAAGAAACAGTTTCAATTGTATTTGGAAGAGTATTATTAACTTTCTCTACTAATTGAGCCGGATTAAAATCAATCTTAAGTTGGTCTAAGACTGTTGCATAATCATCACGATCTATTTTAGATAATACATCTTTTAATCTTTCACCTTGTAATTCTAATTCTTCATGTTGTTGATGAAGTTCTGCTATTTTTGTTTGTAAATTAGCTTTTTGTTCAGTCGTCCGCGCTTTTGTTTCTTCTGCTTTCTCACGTTGACTTTCCATTTCTACTAAGATAACACTATCTTCTCCACGAAGATTATATAATTTATCTAGTAAATTACTTACACTACTTGATAATGTTTTCATTTAGTCACTCCCTTATTCTAAAAGAATTATAACAAAGAAGTAAATAAAAGTAAATAGATGAATCCTTAAAAAACAAGACTTCTTTTCACATCTTTTATTAATCAATATTCATCTAAATTTATTCTCAGTTTCAATATAAAAGCCTCTAATTTATTTCATTTAAAAAAGAAAAAACATCAAAATAAATTTGATGTTTAACACGTATT
>Ga0153944_1001316_pt1 | contig 10175 bp, 7 predicted proteins | sample TSNJ028MetaG_FD_104703 | JGI IMG/M metagenome (GOLD analysis project Ga0153944, IMG submission 104703) | Attine ant fungus gardens microbial communities from New Jersey, USA - TSNJ028 MetaG | ecosystem: Host-associated > Fungi > Mycelium > Unclassified | place: USA: New Jersey, Wharton State... | reverse complement strand
GAAATACCCGGCAAAGTGATATGCAATGTCTGTTTCCAGCGGTTGGCGCCGTCAATGGTGGCCGCTTCATAAAGCTCCTGATCCACACTGGAGAGGGCAGCAATGTAGATGATGCTGCCATAGCCAAGACCCTGCCATATATTGGATATAATATAAATAGGTCTGAAATAGTTCGCGTTGCCCAGCAGATTTTGTGGTGTCTTTCCTGTAAGCTGTGACACCAGGTTGGAGATTAGGCCGCCGGATTTGGTGAAGTCGACAATGATGCCGCACATAACCACCATGGAGATAAAGTAGGGGAGGTAACTGATGGTTTGGACCGTGCGCTTAAACTTGTGACTGGCAATCTCGTTGAGCAACACGGCAAAGATAATGGGCAAGGGAAAATTGATGAGCAAGTCCATAAGGCTAATAATCAGGGTATTACGGATGGCTCTCCATGCAAATGTACTGCCAAAGAAATCCTGGAAGTGTTTTAAACCCACCCATTCGCTGCCGAAGATGCCTTTGGCGGGATTAAAGTTTTGAAAGCCCATGACGATACCGCCCATAGGCATGTAACAGAAGATGATATACCAGGCTATAATAGGGATGCATAGGAAATAAATGGCTTTATTGCGCCGAAAATCTGTCTTTATATTACGAAACACATCCATGGCTTAAATCCTTTCTATGAGTGTTGCTTTTATAAACAGAACCGCTGAGCAGTTTTAGATAAGCGAGGAGATACTCCCCTGACAGTGCGCTATACAGCGTCTGCCCTTGCTGATATTCTAAAACTACTCTAAGATTGAGGCGGTTCCGCTCAAATCAGACAGAATCAGCGGGCGTTATAACGGTTCAGAGCATTTTGCTGGATTTCCAAACATTTTTCAATATTCAGGTCGTAAATATACGCTACAAAATCATCATATGTTTCCATAGATTCTGTACCCATGATATAAGCTATGGTTTTCTCCTCAACATAGGCCTTAATATCGGTATAGATGGTATTGTATTCCAAACCTTCTCCATCTGTCATGGTAACTGCGGGCATTACCAGATCCGTTCCATCCGCGTTCCAAACTTCACGGGCACTGAGCTGTTCCGAATCATAGATTAGGTCCCAGCGGTCCCAGGAATTCAGACCAACACCGTCCCCGCGTGTGTACTTATAAAGCATATCGCCAGTGCTTAAACCGTCTTCAGGCTTCATAATCTTATCGGTGTAAACAGGCATGCCGTCCACCATCTCGTATGTATCCCCTTCAATGCCATAGTAGTTGGTAAGCATTCCGTCAACTGTGTATTGGTAATCCATCCATTTGGCAGCAATTTCAGGATATTTACAGACGGAGGTTATAGCGATTTCTTGGGAAGCAATATAAGTCGCTGCTCTGCTTTGACAGACATCACCCTTGTTGAGTACAGGACCTGCTACAGCCTCAAAACGCATATTTTCATCCTCCGTCTGGCCTGACTTATAATAATATTGCTGGGAAAAGCCCCAAACATTACTACCTGCGCCAGATTTTCCAGTAGCACCGTATGACGCTGCCATAACCATTCCGGAATTGTTGGAAATAAAATTTTGATCAATTAGGCCGTTGGCATACCACTCACGCATCAACTCAATATATTGACGGTAACCGTCTGCCAGGGGTCCATATTTTACGGTGTCGCCTTCCTTGTAGAAATCCCGTTTTACACCGTAAGCGGAGGCAAAATAATCACCATCAATAAATCCGGTCGGGCCGATCATTAAGGGGGCTTCAGCGCCCTTTTCATCCTTAAAGGCTGTTAATACTGTGGTCCAGTCATCAATGGTAACTGGCATATCCAAACCGAGGTCAGCCAGCCAATCGGTGCGGATAAGCAAGCCCACAAATGCCGGCTCCGCTTCTATTGAACCGTCTGCTGCTCCGCGCATCATATAGATGGCCCACATTTTGCCGCTGTCAGTAACGGTCATTCTTGCCAGTTCTTCATCTTGGAGACGCAATTCACGATAGTTTGGCATGTATTGCTCAACATATTCGGTCATATCCAAGTATACCCCATCACCAATGGCTTTATCGCCACCGCCAGGATAACTAACCTTGCCACCATGGTCAATCATATCCGGGTAATCACCGGAGGCCAACAGAACACCATATTTTTCAACTGCGGTACTACCGAGAATTGTATTGTAATCAATGGTGACGCCTGTATCCTCCGCAAGCTTATTAATTGATTCTATGTCGCCCACTGAATCTATATAGTCACCCGGCCAAATTTTCCACATAGTAAAAGTAATGGATTCATCTGTAATTGGAAGTGTTGCTTCCTCGGAAATATCATCGCTATTTGATTCAGTGATGTCAGTTTGAACCGAAGATGTAGATGTGGATGAACCTGTACCACTCGACGTGCAGGCTGCTGATGTCAGCAATAAGCAAAAACACAAGAGTGCGGCAAAAATCTTCTTCAATTTTAACATCGTGCTTCATCGTCCTTTCAAATAAGAGACCTTATAAAATTTTTGATCGATGTAACTCACTTGAATCCTCTTCCGCTGGCTTAGCTTTTCCTTTAACTCGTACTACCAGCACAGATATGAGGATAACAATCGTTCCACATACAGCACATACAATGAACATGTTACCAATACTGGATCCCAAACTCTCCCGGATAGCGTGAATTGTAATATCATATTCGTTTCCCAGTTCTGCTGGGAGGGTTGCTCGGATATCACTTACCGCAGAGTTGTTGACCATATAAGAACCAGATTGAGAGAGTGTTGTCAACTGCTCTTGAGTCAGAGCAGACCGGATAGTTTCCGGCATAGTCGCTGTTGGATTCCACTGCCCCAAAAGCATACCAAAGATGGCTGAACCAATGACTGCTGCAATTGTAGAGATCAGGCCCAATAGACCGATTCCCTGTGGCACATCATCCAACGCCAATTGAGACTGGGCATAGTTGTTCAGCGCTACACCCTTACAGGAGTCGGCTACGCCAACCAGTGCTACCATCGTGATCACAAAGAAAACAGAGGTGCTGGTACTGGAATTGAAAGCAAGTGCCAGTGCCGGAATCAGTACAAACAATCCGGAACCAACCAGAATGACCCAATGCCGTCCCTGTTTTATGACCAGCCAAGCCGCTATAAAGCCAGGCATAATCATGGTGACAATAGCCTTTGGCAAAGTCACCAGGCCGGAAACCGAGGCTGTGGTTCCAATCACCGACTGGCATAGGATAGGGATGTAGTTGGAGATCAATGCGGTAAAGATACCCACGCCAACTAAACCAATTGAACAAGCCGCGGCAAATCCCCGGTTTTTTAATAGTTTAAAAGGCATCATAGGATTTTTCTGTTTGTTTTCAAATTTGATTAAAACCACTAACATGATGAAAAACATCACTATAAAACCAATAATAATTGGGTGGCTCCAACCGAAAGTAGAGTTGAAATTGATGGGGAATAATAAAAGTGCTAATACTATAACCAGTAAAAACAGCCCTACAAAATCGGTCTTCTTCCTTTTCCCTTTTATGGAGGGAAAATAGATAAATAGCGGCAATGCCCCAATCACACAAATGATGCCCGGATAGATAATGGACCACAACAGTAGATTATAATCTGCCAGCAGCCCGGCAATGGTTCCACCCAGTACGGCACCCAAGGCAATAGCAGCTGTAAAAATACCGTAACCCTTACCTGACTCATTTGGCGAGTAAACATAACTGGCCACCGGATAGATACTGCCAGTGATCATTCCGACAGAAAACCCCATAGCAAACCTGGTGAAAACAAACAAAACAAGATTGGCGTTTGATGCCAGTGCAGTAAGAATTGAGGCAATAAGTAAGGCAGTTGCATCAATGACTGCCATTTTTCGTATCCCCAATGATGCGGTTAAGGAAGCCGCAATTGGTGTGCCAATAGCCATGCTGAGCGTACCAAGCACGGCCACAATGCCATACAAATGGGTAGCATTAAATTGGCTGAGGATATTGGACATGTTAATTGAAAGGCCGGTACCAGATAGAGATACGCAGACAATCATTACTGACGCTCCAGCCATAACAAGAAAAAGTTTTCCGCGACTGAGTTCGACGGGAGCTTTTTTGTTTTCCATATGGAAATCTCCAATCCATTAGCAGCTATACTCGTCCAAGTGTCATTTTTAGTTGAGGCAAGCGGGGTTAACGACTCTTACATGCTCACTTTAAAATAACATCGTGACTAAATGCTAATTGAATTCATGTAACTATCAGCTTTACCCGTTTTCTATCAGATAAAGTACATGGCAGGAAGTTACGTTTGGTTGCTTCATCAAGGGCTATAAGAGAAAATTGAATTTGGCTATCATAATACACTCCTTTCCAGTTGAAGATCTTTTACGGCTGATTCTCTTACACCTTTGTTTCAATGCGATTTGCATAAGCCATTACAAAGTGTGCTTTTAAGATCTTTTGACATGCCGTATCCGTGATTTAAAACCACCCTCCTCATCCTAACGTATTTCATTTTATAGTTTAAATTAACCCACACTTGTGTTATGCTTATAGCAATAATAACAAAGTATATGTATTATTTAACGATCAAAATAAAATGCGTGTACCATTTTACTACTTATTGGAGGGAATATGGAAAACAAGCTTAGGGAGTATGTTGAGGTTGACCGTACACCAGGAAGAAAACTGCCAAACAAGATTTATACGGATACGTTGCCGGATGTATATGTAAGCAAGAATAGGGTGGAGCTACAGGAACTCCACTATTCCAATGAAGGAAAGGGACGTAGAAGCACATACAACTGCCGTTCTACCACGACCCTAGACTTTAATAATAGTCACTTATTTTCACCGCTCAGGAGCAAACTGCATAAGCATGATTTTTTTGAATTAATGCTGATAGCATCAGACGATTTTGAAATGCAGATTGAATCTCAATTATGTGAATTTACCAAATGGGATGTTTGTATCTTGAACCGTTCTGTCCGCCATGCGGAGCATTTTAAGCCAGAAGCGAAAGTGTTTTATTTAGTTATGTCGCCGGAATATCTATTGAACTGGCCACAGGAAGAAGGCATGAGTTTGCAACGGTCCTTATTATTTACAAAATTTTTTGATAAAGGACTCAGAGATACCTCGTGTCAAAATAAAGAGTTTATTGCTTTTCGATACACAGACCAAGCAATAATAACGCCTATATACGGAATTATTAGGGATATCCGCAGGGAATTTGAGAATAAGAATCCGGGCTATCAATTTTTTATACGCGGATTACTTTACCGCCTGTTCTGTACATTGGTCGACCCCACTCACTATATAACCGAATATATTAATTTAGGCTCCGATGATGGCTTTTCGCTTGCTTTCTCTGCAAAGCAAATCCTAGATAAAAACAAACGAAAAATGACCAATCTTCAAATGGCTGAAAAATTAAACTACAACAGCGAATATATCAACCGAGTATTCAAAAAGCACTACGGATATTCGATTTCTGAATATAACCGGTTGATTTGTATCCGGGAAGCCGCCTCAATGCTGTGCCACAGCAATCAAAACATACATGGGATATGCAAACTACTTGGTTTTTCAAACCGAACTCATTTTTATAATTTGTTCAAGAATGAATATGGCTACACACCATCTGATTACCGGAAAAAGTGCGCTAAGCGATAAATGTTGAACATTGATCTCAAGATTGTTCCACCGCATGAGATGGTCAATTTACACCTATGCCGCAGACAAGTTACTGGAAGGGGTCTGCATAAATGCCTACATGCAAAGTAATGGCAACCACGCCCTCCCTTTCCCAGGCACAGAGGCTCAAAAAGCTCAGCCGGAACGGTGAACTGACAAGGGAGTTAATGGATTCTATTCTATCGGAGGAAAAGAAGCCGGCAGATAAGGCTACGCTATCTGGGAACCGTCTGAAAAGGTATTTCCCTGAATCTTACACGCCGAAACAGATGGAGGAGACCATTATCAGGCTGTTGGAAAGATGGCTTGCGGCGTATAAAAAGTAAATAATTGAGCAAATAAGGAAACCCCTGAATCAATCGCGATTCAGGGGTTTCCTTATTTATTTGAGTGCCTCAGTTACATTTTTTGACTGCGGTTAGGAGGCTAAGGCGAAGATAAAGGGGACGACTGGCAGTCTCCTGTCAATCGCTTATTTAGGATATGCCAACACCAATTTTTTGCGAAAGCTCGTTTGCAAATTCCTCCATAGCGTTTTGTTTCGCCCGATAGTCCAGTGCAAACTGATAGGGTTTCCCATCCCGCGTTTTCATGGACAACTCGGCCCAGAGCAACACCGGTCTTTTTTTATTGGGATCGTTCCTTGTGGGCAGGAAATCACAGCTTGCGATTTGCGATAAGGGTATGCGAAACAGTTCCTTTTCTTTGGAAAAAGCAATAATAACCAACAAAACAAGATAAATCAGGGGAGCGAATTTTTCCCCGCCGAATTGATTCTTGTATTTGGTGTAGACCAGATCATCTCCATCAAGCCATAAAAATCCCCGGGGCCCGCCTGAATCCTTACCTTCCGGTATACAGCTCAAATTTTCCAGCCTCATAATTCTTTCCCCCATTTTATATGTTTTCGTCTGCCTTATCGCGTAAAAGAAGTTGCATGACTACCATCGTTAAACAAGGTTATTATATATTACTTTCTGCATAAAAGCAAATTATTGTGCATGAAGATTATGCTTGCTACGAACCAAACAAAGTTATAATCAGATCGACTGCCTGATGAATAACGAGGGGCCGCGCCGATTTAACAGACAGGCAGACCTATGACGAGTTAGAGGAACTTGCCCCCGAAACATGCGCAATAAAGCCGTCTATATTGGAGCAGCTTAAAGAGGCGAAAACAGCCCGAAGGGATATTGCCCATTCTATCATTTGGCTGGCGGATAATTTTCTAAATATTGTCCGAAAAAAGTCTATTGTCCCAATTTTAAAGCTACTGTAAAATAGAATAAAAATCAGATCGGAAAAGGTGAGTTAGGTGAAAAAGATCGGAATTGTTGACTACTATTTAGACGAATGGCATGCAAACCACTATGGGGAGTGGATCAATGCAGCGTATGGGGAGGGAGAATCCGGCTATTTCATCGCATATGCTTATGGCGATAAAGACAAGCCCGGAGGCTTAACCACAGATGAATGGTGCCTCCAAAACGGTGTGGAGCGAATGAATTCAATCCATGAGCTTGTAGAAAAAAGCGATGCTGTCATTGTCCTTTCGCCGGACAATCCGGAACATCATCTGCGCCTTGCAAGCCCTGCTCTGGAAAGTGGCAAGCCGCTTTTCATCGACAAGACTTTTGCACCGACAAGAGAGGAGGGACAGGAGATTTTCGATTTGGCCGCAGCCTTTCATACGCCGGTCTACTCCACCTCCTGCCTGCGTTATTCCAACGAGATCATAGACTTCAAAAAACAGGCGGAGACCAAAAAAATAGAACAAATCGCCTTGCAGGGGCCAGGCAATTTCGAGATCTATATCATCCATCAGCTGGAAATGATGTCCGCCGTACTCGGCACTGGGGCAAAACGGGTCAAATGCTTTTCAACACCGGCGGGGAGGACTTTTATCGTGGAGTACGCAGACGGTCGATTGGCCTCCCTTATTCAGTGCGGCGATACGCCTTACAGCCTTCGGGCGGCCTTTGGAGATGGAACGGATGTGGGCTTTCATACCGTCACAGACCTGTGGGAGAATACTATCCGCTCGATATTCACCTTCTTTGATACAGGCAAAGCGCCCGTTTCGCCCTATGAAACCCTTGATATTCTGGCGGTCAGAGACGCCATGGGAGCGGCCCTTATGCAAAACGATATATGGTTTCCCGTTTAATTGTAATACCGAATGGGAAGCCGAAGCCGGAAAAGCGTCCCGTTTCCTGGGGCGCTTTCAATTTCGACGCCAAAATTACCGGGACAGATATGCCTGATACGTTTTGCTATATTCAGTATGCCGATATGGTCGCAATCCTCCGGCTGATCAGCGAGCAGCTGCCGAAGAGATTCAAGCTTTTCCGGCTCCATGCCCACGCCGTCGTCCTCTACCAGGATCACCATCGTCTTATCGGTCTCCCGCTGCACGCTGACGGCTATGTGGCCTTTTTGAACGGGTCCCAGCCCATGTTGAAATGCGTTCTCCACCAAAGGCTGTAAAAGCAGCTTCATGATAACGGCTTTCTCCAACCCTTCCTCACATGTGATGCTGTAGGAATACCGACGGCCAAACCGGATGGAAAAGAGCTCTATATAGCCCTTGACACATTCCAGTTCCTCCGAGACCGTAACCATATAGTTTCCTGTGATGCTGTAGCGCAGCAGCTGTGACAGGCTTCCTGTCATAGTGACAATCTCCGGGCAGTTGTAGGTATAAGCCAAGCCTTGCATACAATTGAGGGTGTTGTATAAAAAATGGGGATTGATTTGGCTCTGGAGAGATCGAAGCTCAGCCTGCTGCTGTGCAATCTCCGCCTCATAAAGCCGCGATTGGGTTTGGATAATATTGTGAGTGGTATCATGGATCTGATCCAGCATTTCGTTGATGGCCTGGCTGATTTCTCCAATCTCATTACACTCCTTCATGTGCAGGCGTGACCGAAAGCTGTTGCTTTTGGCCTTTTTTATAAAGTTGGCTATGTCCGCCACCGGCTTGGTTAAATTATTTTGAATAGTAAAGCCCATCACGAGAAGGATAAGACCGGTAAGGAGAAGAAACGCAAGTCCCAAATTCCTCATATTGATCATGTCCCTGTCGTCAAAGTTTACGGGAATGAGACTGACCACCTTCCAGTCAGCGCTTTGTACATTTTCATATTGAATAAAGTATTGCCCGCCGTCCAGCTCAATGGCACTGCCGCTGGGATAAACAAACTGCTCTGCAATCACGCTGTCCAATTCTTGACCAATGTTCACCGTTCTGCCCGGTATAGCTGCCACAACAATGTTCTGCGCATCAATAAGATAATAATGGGTATCAGAGTCTATATCATAGCCTTTAAAGGCGTTGGAAAATGACCTGGCCTGAAAAAGCGTGACGCAGGAGCCGATGCAGGGCTCGTCCGGCATATAGAAAGCCTCCTCATACACCGGCTGGATATACGCATAATAAAATATCTGGTCCCGCTGGCTCCGGACAACCTCTGTAAAGCCTGTATATTGGGTTGACACGGGGTCATATTGATGGATAATCTGCTCGATAATATTAATTTCTACGGCAGCCAGGCTGACAGATCCGCCGTTTTTGCGCACTAGGGAGATATTATCAAATATCTTGTTGCCGGAGGTGACATAAGTCATCATGTTGCGCATGGTCTGCACATCAGTCATAAGCACGGCGGGTGATTCTTCGGTCAATACCGGCTTAACGTACGGACTGAGGGCGATAACCTCTCCGGCAGTCTTCAATTGAACCAGCATGTCGTTTATTTTAGATACGGTTTGAAGCATGGAGGATTTGGCGTATTCTACGGAACGCTTCTCCATTACCTCTGAAAAGCTGACCATATAAAAGGCTGCGGTCAGGGAAACAACGACCGTCGCCATAAGTACCAGCATGTAAATCTGTGTACGGATTCGTATTTTTTTCATAGCGGCACCGAGCTTTCTACTGCTTTGATTTGCGGTATTTGTAGGGTGTTATGCCGAAGTGTTTTTTGAATACATTGTTGAAATAGTAGTAGTCGTGATAGCCAACTGCCCCGGCGATTTCCTCTATGCTCTGGCCGCCTAAGGCCAACAGCTCCGCCGCTTTTTCCATTCTCAGGTTGGTAATGTACTGGCTGAACGTACAACCGGTTGTTTTTTTAAACAATTCGCAGCAGTAGGTGAAATTGATAAAAAACATTTTTGCCAAATCTTTGAGGTACAGATCTTTCTCGAAATGAGTATCCACATACTGCAATAAGCTGGAAAATGCGCTTCCTGCACTGGATTTTTCCCGCCGGCTTTTGGTATTCGTCACGATCTCCTCCAGGGTGTCCTGGATCACCTGCCAGTAATTCTCGACCGACGGGTACCGGTTATAGAGCTCTTCTGCCGACATATGTATAAAATCGTATATCTCCGGTGCGTCCGGTGAAACTCGGTGCAGCAGCGCAGAAAGCTGGTTGTAAAAGAACAGGAGATCAGAAAATACGAAATCACCCAACAGGGTCCGTTCCTTCATGGAT
>Ga0153944_1001315_pt1 | contig 10176 bp, 10 predicted proteins | sample TSNJ028MetaG_FD_104703 | JGI IMG/M metagenome (GOLD analysis project Ga0153944, IMG submission 104703) | Attine ant fungus gardens microbial communities from New Jersey, USA - TSNJ028 MetaG | ecosystem: Host-associated > Fungi > Mycelium > Unclassified | place: USA: New Jersey, Wharton State... | reverse complement strand
TTGATCTGGTGGCGACCGATGGTGACGGCATAGAAAGTACCTTTAATCATACTGTAACGATTCGCCCGGAAGAAGCGAAGGAAGAGAATCCTCCGGAACTCAATCACCCGGAAACCAATCCCCAACAGAAGAGGAACAGAATAAGGGCCGCGTTAGAGTGGGTGAGGATTGGTATGGGGTACCCACCCCTATAGAAGGGCTGCCGGATTATTTTGTATTTAACGAAGCAGAGGGTGAGATTACCTGGAACCCGACGCCTGTGAGAGGCCGTTGGATATTTGAACCGTCTTTTTTGGAGGGGACCTTTACGGACGGTTCCGTGGCGACCTTTAAGCCCTTAAAGTCGGGAATCACATTTGTGACGTATTACTCGCTGGAATATGAGTGGAAAACTGTACCCGTCACCATTGTTTTACCTGAGGAAAATGAATAAAATTTGGCGTGTAAATTATCGCGTTCAAAAAAGTATGCCTGGCTATATGGCCAGGCATACTTTTTTGCGAAAGGAAGGGGTCGGAGGATATCCCTATTCCCATATATTTTAGGTGAGCTTATGTGCGGTTCCATTTTTTAAATAAAGAGCTTGGTCGCAGAAATCCGTCAGCCGCCGGGTATCCTGGCTGGAGATGATCATGGTCATACCGGCTTGCCGCAATTCCTCCAGATATTCAAATACCTGTTCCGCCATTTTAGGGGAGAGCCCCATGGTAGGCTCATCCAGCAGCAGCAGCGCCGGTTTTGACATCATGGCGCGGGCAATGGACAGCTGTTGCTGTTCGCCGCCGGAAAGGTTCATGGCCGGCAACAGGAATTTATCTTTAAGCACTGGGAAGCGGCTTACCAATTTGTCCAATTGCTGTACACCCTTTCCAGGCCGGGTATAGCTCCCCATCAGCAGGTTGTCCTTTACCGTCATCATAGGAAAAACCCGCCGCCCTTCGGGAACTAGGACAATGCCCAACTTTACCCTGCCCCGCACATCCATTGATGTGATGTCCTTTTCAAGATAAAGGATACGTCCCTCAGCCGCCGGCAGAATGCCGGCCAGGCAGGAAAGGGTGGTGGACTTTCCCGCCCCATTTACCCCCAAAAGGGCAAGGGATTGACCCCTTTTTATAAAAAAGTTTATGCTGTGCACCGCAGTCATAGCGCCATATTGAATACATAGCCGGTCAACCTGCATCAAAACGTTTCCCTCCAAAGATAGCGTCTATGACCTGGGGACTCTCTAAAACCTCTTTTGGGGTTCCAGTACTTATAATTTTTCCCAAATCCATTGCGTAAACCCTCTTGCAAAGATGCTGGATAAAATCCATATTATGCTCAATCAATATAATGGTCAACAGCCTATGTTGCCGGACTCCAACCAATAAATCCGCTAAGGCGGCCGTTTCAGTTTCATTGAGTCCGGCGGCCGGCTCATCCAGCAATAAAACCTTGGCTCCCGCCGCCAGTGTGCGGGCCAATTCCACCCTTTTTTGGTCCCCGTAGGGGAGGCTTTCAGCGGTCAGTTCCCGCTTCTCCCACAATCCAAGCTCGTTGAGTAAGGCTTCATAATCCACATTTCGTTGATGGGCGCCCAAAGCGCCGGCCTGTATATTGCCCTCCACGGTGAGATTCCCGAACAGTCTTGGATTTTGAAAGGTCCGCCCTACGCCCTCCTTAGCCCTTCGATACGGGGGGAGGCGGTTAAGAAGGATCTTTCCGCCGCCCCGCATCAGATAGATTTGGCCGGAAGTGGGACGGTCAAAGCCGGTTAATAGGTTAAAAAGGGTGGTTTTCCCTGCGCCGTTGGAGCCAATAATGCCCACTGTTTCATTGGGGGATGCGCTGATGGATACTCGGTCCACCGCCACAATGCCGCCATAGCTCTTGCAGAGGTTTTCACACTGGATCATGAGGTTGCCCTCCATTTTTTGTAGCGGATAATGGTTACCACAATTAATGCCAGTGAATATAAAATCATTCTAACCACCGACAAGGTTTGAAATACGGCAAAGAAACACTCCATGAGCATAGCGGCCAGCATGGGCCCGAAGATGGTGCCAGGGCCCCCCAGGACCACCGCCGCCAACATATCAATACTTCGGGTGAAGGTGAAGTCCCTTGGACTGATAAATCCGTTGAGGCCGGAATACAGTACGCCGGCCAAGGCAGTGAATGTGGCGCCCACCATCAGGGCAATCACCTTGGCATGACGGGTATTGATCCCTATGGCCATGGATGCCTCCTCATCCTGCCCTACGGCGGAGGCCAGAAACCCTGGACGGGATTGCTTAAAGACCACGGCGCACATGAGGCACAGCAGCATCAGTAGCCAGGTGAACGGTGGGGTGGTAAACCGGGGAATATTATAAAATCCCGCAGCGCCTCCCAGAGAGGAGGTGTTTTCCAAGGCTACCCGGACGATCTCCCCAAGCCCCAGGGTGGCCACCGCCAGATAATCCCCCCGCAGACTCATCATAGCATAACCCAAAATAAAGGCTCCTCCCGCCCCAATCAAGACGGCCAAAATCAGGCTCATCCATATGCCAAGCCCCGATGCTGTGGCAACGGCGCAGGTGTAGGCTCCCGCCGCCATAAAGACGGCGTGCCCAAGGCTGAGCTGCCCGGCAATGCCCACGCATAAGTCCAACCCTGCCGCCATACAGGCGGCGATCATCATTCGGGAGGCAATCTGGCTTTGATAGGCGCTACCACGGGACAGAAGGACCCCCAGTCCTCCTATAACAACTACCGTCCAACAACCCCAGCGTCCTGGCTTAAAGCGTCGTCGTATGTTCATAAACGTGTTTTCCCCACCTTTGAACCCGCTAAACCTCCCGGTTTAAACAGAATAACAACAATCAGGATAATAAAGGCAATCATGTCCTTAAAGGCCGTATTCCAGACCGCACCCACAAAGGTTTCCACCAAACCCAGGGCAAACCCTCCCAACAGAGCGCCGGGAATGCTGCCAATACCGCCGACTACAGCGGCTGCAAAGGCTTTCAGGCCTGGTGTGGTTCCCATTAATGGAGAGATAAGATACATGGACCCATAAGCCACCCCCGCCACCCCCGCCAGAGCGGAACCGATGGCAAAGGCCAGGCTGATAATTTTTTTTTCATCCACACCGCAGAGGCGGGCGGCGATGCTGTCATCCGCCACGGCGCGCATGGCCCGTCCCTGGCGGGTCTTGTGAAGAATGAATTGAAGCCCGCCCATCAAAAACAGGGCCAGAACCAAGGCGACCAATCTGGAGACAGGCAGGCTGATACCGCCTATGACCAGGATGCCGCCCAGGAAATCCGGCGGGTATACACGGACATCCGCCCCAAAAAAGAACATAACGATGTATTCCAGCAGCAGAGACAAGCCTATAGCCACCACCATAATGGGCATCCCGCGGATGCCCCTGAGGGGACGGTAAGCCCACCGCTCAATGACAATGCCCACCGCGCTGCAAAAAAGTACGGCCCATAGGGTGGATAAAATAAAGCCTAACTGCAGATAGGAGGCACAGAAATAACCGGCATATGCCCCCAGCATCATAATGTCGCAGTGGGCAAAATTGATCATGCGCAGGACGCCAAAAACCAAAGAATATCCCAATGCCACCAAAGCATAAACAGAGCCGATGGACAGCCCGTTAATCAGTTGCTGCATGCCGGTTCCCTCCCTGCATTTCCATGGTGGCCTGCGCGCTGTTCATTGCGGCAATGGCGTGGACTGAGAGGGCGGCGGACCGCCGGCCCTCCTGAATTTGGATCAATTGAACATCCTTTTGGGCGTTGTGGTCCTCATCAATGGTGATCAAACCCGTGACCCCCACAAAATCCTCCGTCTGCTCCAGGGAATTGTGGATACGAATAGGATCCCCGCTGCCCATGCGCAGGTAGGCATCCGCGAAGAGCATAACACTGTCATAGCCCAGGGCGGCGTAGGCGGAGGGTTCCCGGCCATAGGCCTCCGTAAAGGCGTCAATAAATTCCTGAGCTGTGCTGTTGCCAGGGGCGTAGTGGTTCGTGAAGTAGATGTTGCTGAGATATTCCTGCCGCCCCACGATCTCTTCCAGGGCGGGGGAGTCGAAGGCGTCGCCGGAAAGAACGGTGGCCTGTATGCCCAGTTCGTTCATTTGGCGGATGATTAGGCCCGCCTCAGCGTAGTAGCCGGGAATGAACAAAGCGTCAAAGTCCTGTTTTGCAAGCCTGGTCAGGAGACTGTAAAAGTCACATTCCCCGGTGGTGTAAAACACCTGCTCCACAATCTCCCCCCCAAGCTCGCAAAATTTGCCGGTAAAGGCTTCACTGATGCCCCGGGAGTAGTCGCTGGAGCCCTCTGTAATGATAGCAGCGCGCTGTAATCCCAGTGCCCATGCGTAGTATCCCATGGCCCAGCCCTGAACCGAATCGGTATAACAAACCCGGAACATATTGTTGACGGCATTTTCCGGTACCAGCTCGTCGGCGGTAGCCGAGGGGATGATCATGGGAATCTGCGCCCCTGAGGAGAGGGCGGACCGGGACAGGTTGGAGTTGGTGGGCCCTATAATAGCGCTGACCCCCAGGTCCTCCCCCAGCTTGAGGGCCGCCAAAGCCGCATCGGCGTTTTCTGAGCGGTTGTCCAGCGCGATCATCTGAATGAGATGCCCGTCAAGTCCACCGGAGGCGTTGATTTGCTGAACGGCTAATGTGGCGCCATCCATGCAGTTTTGCCCATACTGAGCCAGCTTGCCGGTCAGCTCCAGATTGAATCCAAGGGCAATAGCGTCGGAATCTTTTTTTTGGCAGCCGGATCCGGTGAGTGAGAGAAAACATAGCAGGACCATTCCCACGATTGCTTTTTTCAAAGGACAACCCCCTTGAGGTAGTTAATCTACTCTCATGCCAAGAGCAGCTTTGAAGGAAAACGAAGGCAAAAATAGGAAATGATGAAGGCTTAACGCAGATGAACGGGATTTATAGCGATGCTTAAAAGGGCATGAGAAGTATTTATATTGGCAGATTTCAAACAAGCTTTCTTCTATCTTTATTCAACATTCATCGGGAATAGAATAGAGGACAATATCTTGACATTTTACCCCAACATGCTAAACTAAGTTTAGACTTATACACTGTATGGAATGATTATGATAATCATGAGGAAATGAGGGCTGAAGAATGACAAAACCGACCTACCGCATCGGCATTGATTTAGGTGGAACCAACATTGTGGCTGGTGTGATGAATGACAAATATGAAATCGTTGCGAAGTTTTCTACACCCACGTTGGCTGACAGGCCGTATACAGAAGTCGTCAAGGATATGGCGATGGCTGTCACCGAGGCTATGAAGGAGGCCGGAATTACGCTGGACCAGTGTGCTTCCCTGGGTATTGGCAGTCCCGGCACATGTGACAGCGCAAAAGGAACTATCGTCTACGCCAATAACCTCCATTGGAGTGATGTTCCTCTGCGGGAGGAGTTAAATAAATACCTGGATATTCCTGTATACATCAGTAATGACGCCAACTGCGCCGCCTTGGGCGAGGTGGAGGCGGGCTCTGCGAAGGGTAAGCAAAACGTCATTATGGTCACCCTGGGTACCGGTGTAGGCGGCGGCATTATTATTGACGGCAAAATTTTTTCCGGCCAGAATTCGGCGGGCGCTGAGATTGGACATGCTTTGCTGGTTATGGACGGCGTACTCTGCACTTGTGGACGCAAGGGCTGTGTGGAAGCATATGCTTCGGCCACCGGCTTAATCCGGATGACCAAGGAAAAAATGGATGAATGTCCGGACTCAGTGATGCATGAAATTACCGCCAAACGGGGCCACGTTAGCGGCCGGACGGCCTTTGAGGCCCAGCGGATGGGGGATGAGGCCGGCGATCAGGTAGTCAAATACTATGTTCGCTGCGTTGCTGAGGGTTTGATTGACTTGATTAACATCTTCCGGCCGGAGGTTATTATTCTGGGCGGCGGCATCAGCAATGAAGGCCCTGGCTTGTTTGATCCCCTCCGTGCCTATATTAATGAAAACTGCTATGGCGGCCTTAAGACCGATGTCCCCGGTATTATTCCGGCGGTACTGGGCAACGATGCCGGTATTATCGGCGCGGCCTGCTTGTCTGAGTAATATCTGCACATACACAAAGTACAACCAACCATACAGGGACGCTTTCAGTAGATTGCGTCCCCTTTGTGAAAGGAGCGATGTATGAATACGCCGTTTAAGTGTTTCCCAGCTTTCAAGGATTATCTCTGGGGCGGGGAACAGCTGGGGACGTTATATGCTCATTTAGACCCGCCAACCCCGGTGGCCGAGGCGTGGGTGTTGTCCTGTAATCCGGATGGAGAAAGCGTTATCGCCACCGGGCCTTACAAAGGGAGCACCCTGTCCTCCTATATCCGGCTGAGGGGGGATGAGGTCCTGGGAAGCCACTGTGTGGACATGCCCTTCTTCCCTCTTTTGATCAAGTTGATTGACGCCAAGGAAAAGCTGTCTATCCAGGTGCATCCAGACGACGCCTATGCTTTGGAGAATGAGGGCAGTTATGGAAAAACAGAAATGTGGTATGTGCTGGATTGTGAAGAGGACGCCTATCTATACTGCGGCTTTAAGAAGGATATCACCAAGGTTTCGTGCTTAAGCAATATTATGGAAAACACCATCGAAAGTAAGCTCAATAAGGTCCCGGTGAAGAAAGGGGATATCTTTTTTATTCCTCCGGGTACGGTGCACGCCATAGGCGGCGGTATACTGCTGGCGGAAGTTCAGCAAAACTCCAGCCTCACCTACCGGATGTATGACTATGACCGGCGGGATGCCGAAGGTAATCCCCGGGAACTCCATGTGGAAAAGGCTATTGCGGTCAGTGACCTGAGGGGCATTGATCCCGCGTCTCCCAGGCAAGCCGCGGTGGCTTACGGGGAATATACGGTGTTGAGGTTGGCCTCCTGTCCCTACTTTACGGTGGAGCATGTTTTATTTGACGGAACAGCCCCCTTTACCGCAGGAGAGACCAGTTTCCAAAGCCTGACCTGTATCGGCGGGGAGGGCGTTCTCCGCGACAGTGAGGGCGTGGAGCTGCCTTTTGAAAAGGGAGACAACATCTTTGTCCCGGCGGGATACGGCGAATATAGGGTGGAAGGTAACGGAGCCCTTCTCTTATCCTATGTCTGATGGGCTTTAACAAACGCTACCCATTAGGGGGATGAATTGTGAGAAAGGTGATTTTCTGGGATTTTGACGGTACCTTAGCTTTTTTTGTCCGTTGGTCGGTGTCCATGGACAGAGCCTTGAGGGAGGCCGGGTGGGAGGTGGACTTAAAGAAGATACAGGAACACCTTAAGTCGGGCTTTACTTGGCATACGCCGGAGATTTCGTACGCTCATGCGACTGGGGAACGGTGGTGGGATAATTTGTTCCGCCATTTTGAAAAATTGTATTTACAAGTCCATCTGGACAAAGCTTTATGGAAGCAGGTGAATACCGGCATCAGGGAGGCTGTGGCTGATTGGAAAAATTACACTTTATTTGACGATACTGTTAAAACATTGAATGCTTGCCGTGAGTCGGGCTATACAAGCTATGTTCTGTCCAACTTCTCCCCGGAGCTGCCGGATATTTTGAAAGGGTTGGGACTGGTGGAATATTTGGATGGATGGGTTGCTTCAGCTTGGTTGGGATATGACAAGCCCAGAAGGGAAATCTTTGAATATGCTTATGCGTCTGCCGGGAATCCGGAATGGTGCTGTATGATTGGGGACAATCCCAAGGCGGATATTGCCGGGGCCAAGGCACTGGGCTGGCCGGCAATTTTGGTTCATAATATAGTCCCGTGCAGTGCGGATTTTTGTGTGAAGGCATTGGAAGATATTCCAGAACTGCTGATGAGGATACAGAGCAAGTCAAAACCGCCGCTAAATGGGATAGTTTGAAATGCCCTGTAAAGGCATATACTGAAAGCCAACGCGTGAGAGACGTTGGCTTTCAGTATATGCCTGAAGTGTATAAACCACAAAAAATAATGTATTGCTGCTGATGGGGCCTTGTGATTGGCGGAGGAATCCTATATAATGATATCAGCTTTTAGTGTAGCGGTTGGAATGTAATCCAAGTCCATTCTAGATAAAGAAAGGCAGGAATTAAATATGGCTATACTGGTAACCGGGGGAGCAGGGTATATTGGCTCCCACACCTGTGTGGAATTGTTGAATCAGGGCTATGACATTGTTGTTGTGGATAATTACAGCAACTCTAAGCCCGCCGCGTTGGAGCGGGTGAAAAAATTGACCGGCAAGGATTTTCCGGCATATACGGTGGATTTACTGGACCGGGATGGACTATCCAGGGTATTTGCAGAGAATCAAATTGACGCAGTCATTCATTTTGCCGGATTAAAGGCGGTGGGAGAATCCGTCACCATTCCGCTTCGGTACTACCACAACAATATTACCGGCACCTTGGTGCTCTGTGATTTGATGGACGAATACGGCGTCAAGAAAATGGCCTTTTCCTCCTCCGCCACCGTATATGGGCTGCCGGAGAGGGTGCCGGTGGTTGAGGATTTTACTTTGGACGCCATCAATCCCTATGGGGCTACCAAGGTCTTTATTGAACGCATATTGACAGATTGGCAGGTGTCCCAGCCGGATATAAGCGTGGCCCTTCTCAGGTACTGTAATCCGGTGGGGGGGCATCCCTCCGCCCTCTTGGGGGAGGAGCCAAGCGGCATTCCCAATAATTTAACTCCCTATATTGCCCGGGTAGCTTCCGGCAAGTTTGAAAAGCTGACGGTAAATGGGGATGATTACCCAACCCCGGACGGCACCTGTATCCGGGATTATGTCCATGTAATGGATTTAGCTGCCGGCCACGTAAGCGCTCTGAAATGGCTGGATAGCCATACCGGGACGGAGGCCTTTAATCTGGGTACCGGTAAAGGCTACTCAGTTTTAGAAGTGCTCCGTGCCTTTGAGAAGGCGGTGGACAGGGAGCTGCCCTATGTGATTGGGCCGCGCCGTCCAGGGAATGCGGATTCGCCGGAATTCTACGCCGATACTACCAAGGCCCGGGAGCAGTTGGGCTTTGTGGCCCAGTACGGCATTGATGAGATGTGCAGGGATACCTGGGCTTTTGTCAGAGAAAACCCCAATGGAATTTAACTAACCAGTATAAAGAGCGGGCCTTCAATGCAAGGCCCGCTCTTTATACTGGTCGGGATGACAAGATTCGAACTTGCGGCCCCCTGCTCCCAAAGCAGGTGCGCTACCAAACTGCGCCACATCCCGATATTAACTTTTTACCTGTTTCGTGCCACATCCCAAACACGCACGATAATAACCAAACTTTGCTACACCCGGAAATGATATTGCTCCGTCAGCTGACGAACCTGAATTAGTATAGTACATTTTTCAAAAGAATGCAAGTATTCTGATCAACATTATTCTGGCTTTTTCTTCAGAAGGGGATCCAAGGCTAAGGCAGGTGCACTTGCCTACACTCGCAGTCCCGATCCCCTTCAAAAGACGGCGCTGCTGATGAGAGAAAGGACGGATCTGCCACAATTTACCGCCTCCATTACAATTTCCCGCTGTTTCAATCTATCTCCAGCATCGGAATTCCCTTGTTTTTATCCTTCCGTTTTTCAGATTGGCTGAACAAGAAGGCGTCTGCCCCAGGCTCCCCTCAGTCTCTTTCCTCCAGCCTCATAGAGCCGCTTTGCCGGCATTCTCGGCCTTCAGCGAATTGAAGCATATCTATCTCGCGGACGAGGATATGAACCCCTTTGACATTGGCAATGTGATGTGGGCGATGACCCCCCGCCTTCAGGGCGATACCGATATCATCACAATTCCCGGTGTGTGCTGCCACCCCTTGGATCCATCAAAATGGGTTCAGACCTGTTTTTAGGCGCCGCCATGGAAAAACAACGGTTGATTGCCGCCATCAGCGGCGTTTCAGGCGCGCCGCTGGCTCTGACTTTTTTGCGCCACCTGAGGGCCTTTCCGGATATCGAGGTTCACCTGATCTGCTCCAGGGGCGGGGAATTGACCCTTACCCATGAAACCGGGCAAACACTGGAGGATTTACGCCCGTTTGTCCACCCCAACCACCCCAACCACCCCAACCACTCCCTCGGGGCCGGCCCCGCCAGCGGCAGCTTCCGTACCATGGGGATGGTTGTGGTTCTCTGCAGCATGAAGACCCT
>Ga0153944_1001313_pt1 | contig 10184 bp, 9 predicted proteins | sample TSNJ028MetaG_FD_104703 | JGI IMG/M metagenome (GOLD analysis project Ga0153944, IMG submission 104703) | Attine ant fungus gardens microbial communities from New Jersey, USA - TSNJ028 MetaG | ecosystem: Host-associated > Fungi > Mycelium > Unclassified | place: USA: New Jersey, Wharton State... | reverse complement strand
TGCAAAGTGTCATTTTGGGGGTTTCGCTTACGGTCACGGATGGACATCCGATCACGGGTGTATTAAGGCCGATTGGGTTCATCGGCACTGCGAATCTGTTCGGATTGCTTCCGATACAGTTCTTGCTGGCACTAAGTTGTTTTGTCATTGTGCATCTGATGCTGCAATATACGCGATTGGGGCGTTATATCTACATGATCGGAGGGAACGCGGAAGCCGCACGTTTCTCAGGTATCAACATGAAATTCTATTCGGCGATGCCGTTTGTCTTCAGCGGAATAGCGGCTGCGATTGCTGCGATTGTTATGGCTGCCCGTCTTAACAGCGCAGAAGCAGTAGCGGGACAGGGGATGGAATTGGATGCGGTAGCAGCTTCTATCATCGGCGGAACCAGCATGCGCGGCGGGGAAGGAAAAATGATAGGAACTTTCCTGGGTGTTCTGCTGATGACTGTAATACGAAATGGTATGGTACAGCTTGGGGTCGGTATCTATCCGCAGCGTATTATGATCGGATTCATCCTTGTGGCTGTTGTTCTGCTGGATACATTGAACAGACGGCGTACATAAGATCAGGTAATGCGTGTTTTGAAAACACTTATTATACAAAAACCACAAAAAAATAAGGAGGAAAAAGAGTTATGAGGAAAAAAAGATGGGTTAGCCTGATGATGAGTATGGTACTGGCACTGGGACTGACAGCTTGCGCATCATCGTCCAAGGAGCCGCAGGAACCGGAGGCAGCGCAGGATACGGCGGTAACCGAGGAAGCTGCAGCAGAGGATGGTGAAAAAGAAACTTATAGAATCGTATATTTGTCCAAGGAGCTTTCCAATCCATTGATGCGTGCATTCGGTAACGGTATGATCCAGGCAAAAGATGCTTACAATCAAGAAGCCGGCTATGAGAAGATTATTTATGAAGAGCAGACCTGTACCAATGCTTCTGATGTCAACAGTATGATTGAGTTATGCAATACTTTGCTGACGCAGGACCTGGATGCTTTGATCATTACTCCGGTTTCATCTACTTCCGTAGCGGATGTTGTAAAACGCTGCAATGAGCGGGGGGTTGCTTTTGTTAATCTGGATACCCGTATTGATACAGATGAATTGGAAGCGGCAGGAGCAAGTACTGACGTATTTGTTGGATTTGACCTTATAGACCATGGATATACGATGATGAACGCGCTCACGGAAGGCTCCGGGGGAACCTGCAAGTATATCGTGATCGGCGGATATGAAGGAGCCGCTTCGAATGAAGAGATGATGGCGGGCCTGGAAAAAGCGGAATCAGAGGCTCCGGATACAATGGAACGTATCGACTATCAGCCGGCTGACTGGAACAGGAATAAAGCGTTTGAGGTGGCAGGTAATCTTCTGACAGCACATCCGGATGTAGAGGCATTTATCTGCCTTAATGATGAGATGGCTGGGGGTACGATTCAGGCGATTGAGTCCATCGGCAAAGTCCCGGGCAAGGATATCAAGGTATATGGACGTAACTTTATGGGGGGGTCTCCGGAATTGATCGAAGAAGGTAAGCAGGAATTCTCTATTTCAGGACTGCCGAACACTGTAGGCGGGATATCCATGGAGCAGGCAATCCGCCTTTGTGAGGGAAAGCCGGTAGAGCATGAATTATTGGTTGATGGTGTGATTGAAATCCCAGGACGCGGTCTGCGCCATGGCGAGTTCACGATTGGTGATGATGGCAAATACTATGATATGGATGGAAATGAGATTGTGACCTAGACTAAAAGCAGTTTCGCGAAAGTCGTTCGAAGGAGGAAATTTTAAATGAACCGGATTAACACAGATTCAGTACGCGAGATTATTACTCCATGGTCTTCTTTTTCACCGGAATTTGAATTTTCGGTTGAAAACCCGGCCACATCAGAAGTAGCTGCAATTGTAAAAAGCTCTTCCAGTGCGGATGTGGAGCGTGCAATCTTAGCGGCACACGAGATATTTTCGAAAGACTGGCGCTGGCGTCCCTATACGGAGCGTGCTGCATTGCTGCAGGAGTGCGCCCGGTTAATTGAGTCACATGCAGAGGAAATTGCATATCTCGAGTCATTAGAGATGGGAAAACCATTTGGACAGGCGCTATCGGATGTACAGGCCTGTGTGAACAGCTTTAAGATGTTCGGTGCATTTGCCTACAATTTGCCCAATCACGCAAAAGACGAAGGAACAGCGCTGAATATCAGCGTATTGGAACCATTCGGGGTTATCGGTGGGATCATTCCCTTTAATTGGCCGCCCATTCATGCGGGTGCCAAAATCGCACCGGCATTGGCAGCAGGAAATGCCATTGTTGTAAAGCCGCCGGAGCAGGCACCGTCCGCGATCGTACGAATTGTGGAATTGATCAACACCATTTTACCTCCGAATCTGGTCAGTGTTGTGTGCGGCAAAGGAGAAGTAGGGGCTGCGATCACAGAGAATCCGCTGGTTCGCATGGTATCTTTTACAGGTTCACCGGATACGGGACGGAAAGTATTACAATCCCTGGCGCAGAATTTTACGTACAGCATCATGGAGCTTGGGGGGAAGAATCCGCTGATCTTATTTGAAGATGCGGATCTGGATCTGGCGTTGCCCTGGATAATTGATGGGGCATTTTATAATCAGGGGGAAGCATGTACGGCCGCCTCCCGCATCCTGGTACATAGTTCTCTCTATGACGAGGTAGTGCGTCGGTTAAAAATTGCCGTTCCAAAGCTGAAAGTAGGAGATCCTTTGCTGCCGGATACGCATGTAGGACCGTTGGTAACGCCTGAACAGCAGCAAAAGGTACTTTCTTACATTGAAATCGGGAAAGAAGAGGGTGCTGTGATTGCAGCCCAAGCCCCAATTCCTGCCGAGGAGAAATATGCAAAAGGCTGTTGGGTAAAGCCCACATTGTTCACAGGTGTAAGGCCGGATATGCGGATTGCCCGAGAAGAAATCTTTGGTCCTGTCACGGTTGTGATTCCTTTTGAGACTTTTGATGAAGCGATTGCGATTGCAAACGATGTGGAATTTGGTCTGGTAGCCGGAGTATTTTCCCGAAGTTTTGAAACACTTTGGCGGGCCAATCGTGAACTGCAGTGTGGTCTGGTATTTGCGAATAATTACAGCCGCATTTTTGTAGCGGGAGGAACCCCTTTTGGTGGCTGTAAAGCCAGTGGATTTGGACGTGAGCATGCCGTTGAGACCGTCAAGGAATTTGGATATACTAAGACATTACGCCTGCTCACCGGAATAGGAGAAGTTCCGAAATGGTTTGCCATAGCAGAAATATTTGATGAAACATAATACTTTATATGATGATCACTTTTGGAGGAAATGATAGATGAAACAATGCTTGTTGTTGGTAGGCACCTATTCACAGGATATTCTGTATGGCACAGGAGATGTTGTATCCGGAAAGGGCGAGGGGATTTTGAGCTACATCATGGATCTGGATACGGCAGTATTGACAAGACGTGGTGTGATTGGAGGAAAAGGTACTGCAAACCCCTCTTATCTTACCATGGATCCGGCAAGACGGCATGTATATACTGTGAATGAAATTAAAGAATATGATGGGAAGCCAACAGGTGTAGTCAGTTCATTTTCCTTTGATCAGGATACACATACTTTCACACTGTTAAACATAAGAGAAACCGGAGGAACAGATCCTTGCTATATCATTGTAAATGATAAAGGCACCCATGTACTGACGGTAAATTATATGACGGGAATCGGTATTGTAGTCTATCCAATTGCAGCGGATGGGAGGCTTTTAAATCCCACAGCATCAATTTGCCATTATGGGGCAAGCGTAGATAAAATACGACAGACCGGACCGCACTGCCATTCGATTGTACTGGACAGGCAAAATCAATATGCAATTGTAGCGGAACTGGGACTAGACAAGTTAATGGTATATCAGACGGATTTTGGAAACGGAACGCTTGCTTTACAGCACGAAATTCCGGTAACACCGGGCCAAGGACCGCGCCACATGATATTCAATCGGGCAGGTACCAAGTTGTATCTGATTAACGAATTGGGAAATACAATTATGGTGTTCTCTTATAATGAAGATACGGGTATGCTGGTACATTTGCAGACAGTTCCTACTATTACGGATGGGTTTGACGGATTCAGTATTACTGCAGATATCCATATGACACCGGATGAGCGTTTTCTGTATGGGTCAAACCGCGGACATAACAGCATTGTGATCTATAAAATCGATTTCAGGACAGGGCTGTTGGACTATGTGGGAATGTCTCCTTCCGGCGGTCATCCGCCGCGGGGGTTTGTGATCGACCCCACAGGCCGGTTTATGCTGGTATGTAACCATGACAGCAACTGTATTACCACGTTTGAGATTCATCCGGGTACCGGGAATCTTACGAAGATCAGAGAAACACCTGTGTTGACGCCGGTTTGTGCTAAACTCTATCCTTTATAAGGACAGTCACTTGCTTGACAAAAAACATCCTTTCCTCTATACTTTAAGACATATATTACTAATTTTACAATGTTTTGAAATCGATTTCTGCGAAAAAATATCGAATGGCAGGCAGGTTCGATTCTGTTTTAAGATTGCTTCTTAGATCAAATATAAAGTAGATGGTGGAGGTTGTTATGACGAGAATTAAGGATGTAGCAGAATATGCAGGGGTATCAGTTTCCAGTGTGTCGCGTTATCTGAATGCACCGGAATCATTAAAAAATGAGACAAGGGAAAAAGTACATATGGCGGTAGAAGCACTGCAATATTCGCCAAGCTCACTGGCGCGGGGGCTTCGAAGCAGGACTACGAACAGGATAGCATTTATTATACCTTCTCTTGCAAATATGTATTTTTTAGACTTATATGGTGCTTTGCACAATGAGGCATCAAAAAAAGGATATACAATCAATTTGTTAACGACAGACTATAATAGCCAGACGCTGCGGGAGTATATGAGCCAGCTGCCGACCTGGGGAGTTGACGGCGTGGTTATTGCCTTTTTGGATAATGATGACGTAATACCGGATATCCGCAGGGCACAGCAGTATGCCTCTATCGTATTGCTTTCATCTTTGCCGAACAGACAGGAATTCAACACGGTTTTTTTGGATGTGGAAGAAGGCATGATTAAGTCAACGCAGCATTTGATTGATAAAGGATGTACAAAGATAGCTTTTATCGGAGGCTTGAAGGAAGATGGTGCTACGCAGGAAAAGCAGAGTGGTTTTGAGATTGCCATGCGTAACAATAATCTGGAAATTGAGCCGGAACTCTTTTACTTTGGTCCGAATCATTTTACGACCGGTTTTTGGGGCGCACGCCAATTTTTAAGGCTGCCGGTCAGACCGGATGGAGTGGTATGCTGTACGGATGATATTGCGATGGGTTGTATTAAGCAGTTGATCCGCAGCGGTTTAAAGGTACCTATGGATGTAAAAGTCATTGGATTTAATGGGATCTCTTTTATAAATACGTATGAACCGGCGATTTCTTCATTGCAGCATCCCATGGCATCTATGGCTGTAGAAGTGGTTAATCTTCTCTACAACAGCATCGTACATCCCGGAGCCAGAAAACAACAGATTACCTTCCATACAACGCTTGTTGTCAATACATCGACGGATCCAATGGCACCGGATCGATTATAAAAGCGTAAGAAAATAAAATGTTCATTCGGACCTGCCTATTAATTAATTAGGAGATGATTCGGATGAACATTTTTTTATTGCACACCGTACGGCCTGGTTTGGATTCCTTTGAAAAACAATTATTGAAACGGTATCCGGGACACAAGGTCTACAATATTTTAAATGATTATTGGAACCGTAAGGTTCTTACTGAAAAAGAAAGTTTTTCCAAACAATGCCTGCTTTACTTGCTGGAAACCTGTACTTCTATGCAAAAAGCCGGCGCAGATATCATTATATGCACCTGTAATTCTCTCTCGCCGCATTTACGCCGTATACGTGAGTATGTCACTATTCCCGTCGTTTTGATTGATGAAAATATGCCGGCGGCTGTGTTGGAAAAGGGACAGCGTATCCTCGCGGTTTCTACCGCCGAGACTTCCCGGGACGCAGGAATATCCCTTGTTCAGGGTCAAGCGGATGCATCCGGCATCTCTTGCAGTCTTACACCTTTTTGCAGGGATGATGCGGGAAAGGTCATGCGGGAAGGTGGCGATATGGCCGAACATGACCGTATCATGCTGGAAGCAATCAGAGGTATTGACAGGGACGCATACGATGTCATCTTACTTTCACAGCTCTCCACCGCACATCTGAAAGAGCTGATTATGCGTATTACCGGTTTGCCCGTGATTACCACGCCGGACATCTGTCTGGATAATCTGGAATCGCTGTTGGGGCATGCGGTTGCAGGATAACGTTATGGCGATACAGCAAATACTGCATACCTGGATGCTTGGGGAATACCCCCTGGAGGAAATTGCAGAGATGCTGCACAGAATAGGTGCGGATGGTGCGGATATCTCGATCGCCTACGATGGCAGTACAAGTCCTGAAAGTCGGATGAAACAAGATATAAAGGGCATCCTTTCTGCATATGGACTCAAAACCTATGTAACCTCTCCATTATATTTCCGAAGAGAAACAGACCTATCCCATAGTAATCCAAAAGCACGAAGAACCGCAATCGACTTTTCGAAACGCTGTGTAGAAGTGGCGGCACATGCCGGCTGTGACAGAATGTTAGTTTCAGCAGGTTGGATTTCTGTACGCTATGAACCGTATATCAGCTATGAAGAGGATTGGAAACAGGCGGTAGAATCCCTTGTTGAAGTGGCGGAATATGCGAGAGAGCATAATGTGAATCTGATGCTTGAGCCCATCAACCGTTATCGTGTACTCCTGGTACATACGTTATCAGAGGCAGCAAAAATGATAGAGGACTCCGGCCAGCAAAATATAAAAATATTACCGGATACTTTCCATATGTTGATTGAAGAGACGGAATCAATACCCAAGGTTTTAGAAAAACACATCGATAAAATCGGGTGTCTGCATATTGGAGACACGGGCAGAACAGAAGCCGGAAAAGGATCCTTGGATTGGGAGGGAATTATTAATGCCATGCTGCGGTGTGGTTTCCAAGGACCATTTTCTCATGAGCCGATACTTTTATATTTTGATGAACACAAGATGGGTATGGATCCCGCCTATACACAGTATATGGAAGAACTATTTGCATATGGCATTACATATATAAAGGAACTGATCCAACAAAGAGAATCCCTTTTTAGATAATATGATTGGAGGAAGATATGAGGACTACGGAAGACAAGAAAAAAATAATAAATAGTCTGACCCATGTTGGTCAGATCGGAATTGTAGTAAAAGATGTTGATGCGATTGAATGCGCTATGGAAAGAATTTTTGGCGTCAAGCCGGATTATCGTGGATTGACTCCGGATTTGGAACGTTACTATAAAGGGAATAGAGGAGATTTTGCTGCAAAGATGATTTTTTACACCTTTGCGAATATTGAACTTGAATTTATTCAACCGATACAGGGAGAAAGTGATTGGACGCATTTTATGGAAAATGGAAGAGAGGGGCTGCATCATTTTCGATTTAGTGTAGATAATTGGAAAGATACTGTTGAAGGTCTCGCAGAAAGCGGCATTCCAATTTTAATGGAAGGAAGATCTGTAAAAGGCGGTCATCTGCGCTGGGGTGTGATGGATACGGAAAAAGAACTGACATTTAATATAGAAATATTCAATGAATTTGAAGCACCGCCAGAGATTGAATAAGCTGCAGGCAGAATTAATGAGATTTTTATATATTTGAAAGGGATGGATTATATGAAGCTTAGTTGTTTACCGGTATCCCTTTATAGCGATATCATTTCGGGGAAGATGACTATGGAAGAATGGGCGGACGAAGCCAGCGCCATGGGTCTTGATGCGATTGATGTCAGCATACTTTTTTTTCATAATCATACGTCAAACTATCTGACGGGTATTCACTCAATTCTCCGGGAGCGTAATGTGGATATTACGATGATCGTGGTATATCCGAACTTTACTCATCCGGACGCTTTGCAGCGTAAGAGGGAGTTAGACTATTGTATTCGTGATATTGCACTTGCTTCGCAGCTTGATATCCGTTACGTACGTATAACGGCAGGACAGCGATATCCGGAGACAAATATGGAAGAATTGGCAAAGCAGGTCACGCATTACTTTTTGCGTTGTGAAGAGAAAGCAAAGGAATACGGTGTAAGTCTGGTTTACGAGAACCATGGCCGTCCGGCTGCATGGCAAGATTTTGATTTTACATATGATACAAAAGCTTTTTTGGCCTTAACGCACCATTTAAGAGGCAGTGAGGTGCGTGTAAACTTTGATACAGCAAATACAGTGGCATTTGGAGATGATCCCCTCCCTGTTTTTGAAGAAATATTCCCGCAGATAGAGACCATTCATGTGGCGGATACCGTTGCATATGGTACTTTTAAGCATGTAGATATTGGTTCCGGAAAAGCTCCGATACAGGAAATTCTTGCGAGAGCCAGGAAAAAAGGGTATGATGGTTGGCTTTGTATCGAAGAGGGAAGTGGTCATGGGTTAGAAGGCGTGCGTCGGGCAGTGCAGACAGTACGTAGAATGTGGGAGAATAAATATTAACAAAGAAATTATAAAATCCTATATATTATCGTGAAAAGTATATAAATTTCATGGTTTTATATAGGATTTTGTATGTAATATCACCAATCCCTTCGATATAATAAATTCAAGGTTCAGGAATGGTCCTGAAAGCGAATGTAAATAGAAGGAGGAAAAAGGATGAAGAAAAAATTAGTGGGATTGTTGTTATGTGTGGCAATGGTATCAACCGCTTTGGCCGGATGCGGAAATAGCAAATCGTCAAACGAAACAAGTGATACTGGGACACAAGAAGAAGCGACTGAAGAACCAACTGAAGAAGAGCCGGAAGTGACGGAGGAGGTTTTAGAGGAAACCAATGCGGATCAGGATGACACGGCAGGTACTGCCGGACTTGAGAACCTGAGCGGCAAAAACGTTGGTGTTTGTATTTACAAATTTGATGATAACTTTATGACGCTTTATAGAACATATCTGGATGGCGTGTTAAAAGATGCAGGCGCGGAAGTTTCCATTATGGATGGTAAGAATGACCAGACAGAACAGGCAAATCAGATTGATAACTTCATTACACAGGGTGTGGATGTCCTGATCATCAACCTGGTACAGTCTTCAGCAGCAGAGCAGATTGCAGATAAATGTGCGGCAGCCAATATCCCGGCAGTATTCATTAACCGTGAGCCGGAAAAAACCGAGCAGGAGAGATGGGAAAGCGAAGGGATCAAAGCAGCTTATGTTGGGGCAGATGCAAGCCAATCCGGTACATTCCAGGGCGAAATGATCCTTGAGACAGAGAATAAGGGCGATTTTAATGGTGATGGAAAAGTCAGTTATGTTATGATTCAGGGTGACCCGGAGAACATCGATGCGCAGCTGAGAACCGAATATTCTGTAAAAGCACTTACTGATGCAGGTATTGAAGTAGCTGAATTAGACAAACAGCGCGGGGACTGGGATCAGACCAAGGGTCAGGAGCTTACAGCAAATGCTTTGACAGCACATGGTGATGATGTAGAAGTAGTATTCTGCAACAACGATGCAATGGCACTTGGTGCTGCACAGGCAATCGAAGCAGCCGGAAGGACGATTGGGGAAGATATCTATTTAGTTGGTGTTGACGCGCTTACCGATGCATTAGAAAAAGTTCTCTCCGGTGAAATGACGGGAACGGTATTCAATGATCATATCGGTCAGGCTTCACAAGCTGCAGAAGTTGCGGCTATGATGGTAGGCCAGGAAGACACAGATGTATATTATGGCGTAGATTACGTAAAAGTAACAAAAGACAATGCACAGGATATCTTAGACATTTTGAAATAATTGTTTGCAAGCAGCAAAGCGGATTGCAAGTATCCGCGTTGAAACAATGGGGTGTGGTGTTGCAGTTCAGCCGAAGGCTGAACTGTAACGGTGTGGTGATACACACCCCGTTTTAAGGAAAAGAGCAGGTTCGGAAACTCCGAAGCCGCATTATCACTGTCATTCTGAGCGTAAGCGAAGAATCTCACCTCTGGAATTTCGTAAACTTTTAGTGTATAAGATTCTTCGCTGCGCTCAGAATG
>Ga0153944_1001311_pt1 | contig 10191 bp, 6 predicted proteins | sample TSNJ028MetaG_FD_104703 | JGI IMG/M metagenome (GOLD analysis project Ga0153944, IMG submission 104703) | Attine ant fungus gardens microbial communities from New Jersey, USA - TSNJ028 MetaG | ecosystem: Host-associated > Fungi > Mycelium > Unclassified | place: USA: New Jersey, Wharton State... | reverse complement strand
CGACCCAAGACTCGCTACCGGTGGCGTGGCTAGTGCCTTACCGGATGGGATTTCCACCCATTAAATATCATACCCTTTGCTGGGCGCACTCGTAGTTAGCTGTTAATCCGCCAGAGCGTTGCCGCGTTTACGGAAGTAATCCCATGCCCTTTGGACGCGTCCCTAAGATACTATCCCAAAAAAAAATAGCAGTCCTGTTTATCTCATTTTCATATATCATTTAAATTGCATGACTGAACTGTAACTAAATAAGGGAGCATATCAGACAGATATCTGATATGCTCCCTTATTATTTAAAATCTTAATTTTCCTATACCATTATGAAACAGCTTCCTTTAAAACCCGGATATCCTCTTTCATAATTTCAAAATAATCTGCATCCAAGTGACGCATGGGAAGTAATTCATACAGGTTCTCCAAAATAAGCCAGCCTTCATAGTTCTGCTGTTTTAAAAAGGCAATGGAATCATAGAAATCTGCTACTCCTGTTCCCAGTACAGCGTTTGCAATACACCCTTTGGTACTATCTTTTACATGTAATTGCTGGGCCATATACGGATAAATGCCACGCAATATATCAATCTGCCGGTATTTTGTAAAATAGGTATAGTTATCACTGTCATAAAACAACGTGAAATTCGGACGGTTTACCATATCTACCAGTTGAATTTGTTTCTCCACAGGCAGTGGATTCTCACTGGCAATTTCGATTCCCTTATCCTGTGCATAGTCACAGATATACCGGTATCGCAGGGCCGTATACTCCAGATCCTCCTCTGTCTCAGCAAAACTGGCATTAAAATTTGAGAAGAATACCATCGGTATTTTCATGTACGCAGCTGCATCTACTGCCTTTGTTACCCATTCTTTTACAACTGCACTCATCGGATTTCTTCCTCTTGCAAAAAACGGTACATTATCTCCGTCACTGCATCCGATATTGGGATATTCCAGACAATATTTTTGCTGTGCCTCTAAATATAAATCCTGAAGCTTTCTCTGTGACAAGGGCCAGCCATGTTCATAAGAGCCAAATTCCAGAGACATCCCGTCTAAACCCATCTCCGACACAATCTCTGCTGCAAACACACCGGTGCCGGGCACACAAAAGTTGCAAATTCCCAATTTTACATTCATCATCTACCCTTCTTTCCTCAAGTACATATTATGCCCTTGCCTGTGCTAATCTTCTGGATTTGGCTTCCTGCTGTCCTCGAACGACATCAATAAATACTGCGGTAATTACTACCAGTCCTAAAATCATCTGCTGCACATCTGACTTTGCTCCTAATAAGTTCAATCCGTTATTCAGTACTGCGATCAGAAGCGCTCCAATTAAAGTACCTCCTACACTTCCACGCCCACCATTAAAGGACGCCCCACCGATAACGCAGGCAGCGATCGCATTCATCTCATACCCATCTCCTGCTGTAGGATATGCCAGGCTTACACGCCCAATCATAACAATTCCAGCCAATGCGGATAAGACACCCGATAATATGTATGTCAGATTTAACAGTGGTTTAACTTTGATACCAGATAGTCTTGATGCTTCACGATTACCGCCAATAGAATAAATATAACGTCCCGTGGCCGTTCTGTTTAAAAATAGTGAGGCAATAACCGCTACAACAATTACCAGTATAAAGCATACCGGGAAGCCTCCAATGCTTTCATATCCAAGATACATAACTCCATCCGGGAATCCACCTATAGATGCAGAGCCTGTAATCCAGAGGCAGAAGCCTCGAACAAGCAGCTGTGTACCAAGTGTCGATACAAAAGGATGGGGCAGGTTTAACTTTGTAAACAGAAGTCCGTTGATTCCACCTACTACCACTCCACATATTATTGCCACGATCAACAGCAGAAATGCATTTGTAATTCCGCCATTTACCATCATTCCCATCATACATCCTGATAACGCGATCACTGCACCTACCGATAAGTCAATACCGCCTGTCAGCAGTACAAACAACATACCGAATGCAACAAGTGTATTGATAGACGCCTGTCGTAATATATTTAATAAGTTTGATGTTGAGAAAAATTTACCAATACCAATCGAAAACACTAATGATAAAAGTACTAACGCAATTAACGGACCCAATATACTTGAAAGTTTACTGTTTTTTATACTTAATTTGCCTTTCATATTACACAACCTCCCATGCTGCTTTCATAATGCTTTCCTGATTGAACTCAACGTCATGTCTCTGAATTTCTCCTGTGATACGTCCACTTCTCATAACGATGACCCGGTCACACATACCTAATATTTCCGGCAATTCAGAAGAAATCATGATGACACATTTTCCTTCCGCAACCAGAGCGTTCATAATGTTATACACCTCAATTTTTGCACCGACATCAATTCCCCGCGTAGGTTCATCAAAAACAAAAATTTCGGCATCTGTATTGATCCACTTGCCAATTACTACTTTTTGCTGGTTACCACCACTCAATTCCCCGGATTTTTTCTCGATTGTATCGGTTTTGATCTTTAATTTTTCAACCGTTTCTTCCGCCTGTTGATCAAGCTTACTGTCATCCAAAAACAATCCGGTTTTTAGTGTGGGCATATTGACCAATGCAATATTTTTTCCAATACTTTCATCCAAAACAAGTCCCTGATTTTTTCTGTCTTCTGTTAAAAAAGCAATTTTTTTCCCAATTGCCTGAATTGGATTATTAATACTGCACTTCTGCCCATTGATCAACACTTCTCCGCCGTCAATCGCATCTGCTCCAAAAACCCCCCGGAAAACTTCGGTCCTTCCAGCTCCTACAAGTCCGGAAAAGCCCAAAATCTCTCCTCTTCTTGCCTGAAAGCTGATTTTATTATATACACCTTTACGGGTTAGATCTTTTACTTCCAAGATCGGTTCCTTAATTTCCACATCCTGCTTTGGATACAGATTACTAAGACTTCTTCCTACCATATGGGTGATCAAATCGTCTTTTGTCAGCTCTGTAGTCTTTTTTGTAATGATATGTTTGCCGTCTCGCATAACAGTAACGACATCGCATAAATCAAATATTTCTTCCAGCTTATGCGATACAAATACAATCGCCAGTCCTTTTTCCTTCAGAAGTCTTACGGTATTAAACAATTCTTCCGAATCTTTCTCACCCAAACTTGAAGTCGGCTCATCTAAAATCAGGACTTTCGCATCCTGCATAATTGATTTTCCGATTTCAATCATCTGCAGCTGTCCCATTCCCAAATTTCCGCAAATTTTACTGGGGTCAATCTGCTGCTTCATGGATGCCATAACTTCTTTTGTTTTCTGATTCATATAGGGATAATCCAGAAACATGGAGCCGGATTTTTTCTTCATATTACCCATGAACATATTATCGGTAACACTTAATTCCGAAACAATATTTAATTCCTGATACACACAGGCGATCCCCATATTCTTTGCATCAAGAGGACCCGTAAAGGAAACCTCGTTACCCTCAAATATGATCGTACCGGAATCCGGTTTATTTACCCCTGTCAGGGTTTTGATCAGTGTGGATTTTCCTGCTCCGTTTTCCCCAATCAACCCATGGATTTCACCCTTTTTTAACGTCAGGGATACTTGATCCAAAGCACGGACTCCCGGAAAATTTTTCACGATATCTTTTAATTCAACAGCATTTTCTTTCAATGTTTTTCACCTACATTCCCAAAAAATAGGGGTTCCCCGAAACAAATCGAAGAACCCACACATACAACCTGTTGCATTCGTCAAATTTATTTCAAATAATCATCACAGTTGCTGCTGTCTATTATTTCTACATCTACAGGAATTTGTCTTTCATATGTCTCACCCTGCACTGCACCCACGCCGCACATTACACTATCGTATCCCATGGTATATGGCTGCTGTGCAATTGTCATTTCAACGCTGCCTTCTTTTATCAGTTTAATAGCTACCTGGAAACCATTAAAGCTACAAACTTTCACTGTACCTGTCAGACCATTTTGTTTTAAAGCCTGAACTGCGCCGGCACCTGCATCATCATCGGTTACCATAACTGCATCAATACCGTCTTTTCCGAATTTCTGAATCCAGTCTTCTACCTGTGATGCGGTTAAATCAGCTGAATTGTCGCAATACTGGAGATCCAACACGGTGCCCCCGGCTGCTTCGATTGCCTCCTTGTAACCACTTGATCTCTTTTCGTGATTATCATCACCCTGCTGACCTGTGGCAATTACTACATTTGCACCTTCCGGCAGCCTTGAAGCAAATTCTGTTGCACCTTCATAAGCAGCATCATAGTTAGCCGTACCGATATAAGTTACAGGATTTTCAAAGTTAGGACTGTCAGTGTCAACTAACACCACCTTGATCCCTTTGCTGTGAGCATCATTCAAAACATTTAACACAGAATCTGCAATATTGGGATCCACCAGCAAAATATCTACATCCTGAGAGATAAAGTTTTCTACCATCTGTACCTGCTGTGCCGCATCCGTAATATCATCCGGAGCAACACAATCGATTTTAGCACCAATCTCTGCTGCTGCTGCTTTGGCTCCGTCTATAACCTGATTTTGGAATTCATCATAAAGCTTCATGACGACACCGATACTCAGATTCGATGTATCTACCTCGGCAGCATCCGTATCCTCTGTTACATTTTCCGTTCCTGCTGCTTCCGCTGCGTCGTCATCCGATGAACTGGTTCCGCTGCTACTGCTCTGCCCACATGCTGTCATAGTTAACATCAGCATTAGTGCTAATAAAACTGCTGTTATTTTCTTCATACCTCTTCCTCCTTTTTAATCCTTAGGTTTCAAAACTTAACCACCCGCTTTGTTTGTTTTTTACAAATACGAGTTTCTCTTTCGCAAATAAATGTGCACATTTACTTTGTAAACCAAGAATAACATAATTTTACATGTACATGTTAGGATAAAACAGAACATTAGTTGTACGATTCGGAACACATTTAACTAAAATTCAGAGGAAGTCTTTGACTCCCTCTGAACTAAGTTTCACTCTATATGAAATTTCTGCTAAGTTGTTGTTCCTTGAAAATTCCTTGGGGAATCTCCCATGACCTTTTTAAACAATCGGTTATAGTAACTCGCATCATAAATTCCCACCCGGGCTGCGGCTTCCGAAAAATTCAAACCCTCCTGTTCCCGAAGCTCCAGCGATTTTACAATGCGCATACGATTAAAATATTCAATCGGGCTCATTCCCATAATATCCTTGAATACTCTGCGGAAATACCCTTCACTCCAATATACATCTTTCGACAGCTTTTGGAGATCAAGTCTTTCGGTGATGTGTTGTTCCATATACTCAACCACCTCATAGATGTAATCCCGCTTACTGTTTCTATAATTATTCAGCAAAGCCAGCCGCTTTTTCTGGATCCGCTGAAACGTAACAAGAATCTGCTGCAGATATGCAGATTTCATAAAATCCAGACCAATGTCCTGATCTTCCTGTTCCTTCATCAACCGCTGAAGCAGATACTCAATTTCTTTACGCTCATGGATATTTAGGTGGATCACTCCCTGTTTATGCATGTTGGCTTCCCGGCTTTGCCGTTCCTTATCTAATAAGGAACTTTGCAGCGATACATATTTTACAACCTCATCCCAGCGCTTTTTCCACATTTCATTGCCAGGCCTTATGAAGCCCAACTCTCTTTCATCTTCCGGTAAACCGCTAATTTTTTCTTCAAATTCTCCCGTGAAAAATTGACAGTTGATTAAATGCATTGGTGCCTGCACATCATATCCATGCATCTCTCCCGGCTCAATCATATAAACATCCCCCGGAACCAAAGGAATCTGAATCCCCCGATACTCATGCACACAACACCCTTTGATAATCAAGGCAAATTCATAATATTTGTGACAATGTAACGCAACCGGAATCTCATGATTCCATACTTTTACCGCGATCTGGGTTCTGTCCTGCTTTGGAAATTCCAAATAACCGTCTATCCTTCGCAATCCACACCAACCATTATCTCTATATGTACTTGCTTTCATCATTTTTTCACCCACTTTCACACTTTTGTTTGACTACTTAACCCCAAACAGATAAAAAGTTTATAATTATATCATATCATACCTCTAATTCTTGGGCTAGAAAAATTTGTAATATTTATTATACAATTCGACACTTATTTTCTTTAATTAAGCTTCAAACAATAGCGCCGTACAACGCAAATGCCGAAAACAATTAAAGGTATCAGATGCCATAACAAATGGCATCTGATACCTTTAATTTGTTTCGGAAAATCGCATTTTCCAAACCATTCTGACAAGCTCTCCATCATTGCTGATCGTACTTTCACTTACTTGCAGCAAATCTGAATAGTAATAAAATCTTTAACAGATTATCCTGGCTTCAGTTGCCTGCTATTTCACCGTCACGCTCTTCTTCGCACTCCATGCCCCATATACTTTCTTGCCGGAGATTGTTTTATAGCTTCGTACTCTGACATAGTATTTCTTTCCACTCTTTAAGCTGGTGAGAGTCTTTTTGACAGTAGTATTCTTGTTAACTAACTTAGTACTATTACCGCTCTTAAAGCTGCTGCTTGTGGAGTACTGAATCTGATAGCCGGTTGCCTGGCTGTCTTTCTTCCACTGTACAGTTATTTTTTTCTTAGCACTGCCGGCAACAGAAAATACGGTTGCCTTCTTCGGTTTTACCGTAATGGTAACCGCCTTGGTTGTCTTTTTATAATTTGTTGTTGCCGCTGCCGTAATGGTGATCGTGGCTTTTCCGGTTGCTTTAATAGTCACCTTCCCTGATGCATTTACTGTTGCCACTTTGGTGTTAGAAGATTTATATGTTAATTTCCCATCACCTTTGGTACGTTTTGCGCCCAGTGAGAACGCTTTCGCCCCATATGCTTTAGTAAATGATTTTGCTGAAATCGTCTGACCGGCTTTCGCAACACTTACGGTAACAGTCGTAGTTGCTTCCTTATAATTATCAGTTTCTGCAGCCGTTACTGTAATCTTTGCTGTTCCGACACCTACTATCGTTACTTTACCGGTAGACTTATTTACTGTTGCTACTTTGGTATTGCCTGATACGTAGCTAAGGGCACCGTCACCTTTGCTTACTTTGGTATTTAATGTAAACGCCGCGTTACCAAAAGTCTTACTGTAAGCAGTTGTTCCGCTTAATGTCTGTGCTTCTTTTTCCGTAACAGTTACGTCACATGCAGCTATCTTGCCATTTCCGGAAGCAACAGTTATCGTAGCAGTACCTGCGGCTTTTGCAGTTACTTTTCCATCCTGATCCACGGTGACTACAGCCTCATCTGAAGAACTCCAGGTAATAGCAGTGCCTACTATTGCACCCTCCGGAGAAATTGTCGCACTCAGAGTTGAGCTGGCTCCAGTCTTCAAAGCCAGGGTTGCTTCAGACATTTCCAAACCATCTACACTAGTAGTTGTGATTGATTCTGTAGTTATATCAGCCGCCACACCACCAAATGAGAACACCATCAGATATGCTGTATCTGCTTCTAATGCTGCCCCAGAAACATCATAAGAATTTGTGTCAGCGTTAAATTTAGCGGCATCTAATGTTGCTAAAACTGTTGAAGTCCTGCCACTCACTACATTCAGTGTAACCGCGGCTGATCCATTGATGATTTTTGTTTTTACGCTTTCATCCAAGTCTTCCAGCGTAATGGTATTTAAATCGCCTGATATTACCATTTTAGGCACTTGGTATTGGCTCTTTACATATACAAGCTTTTCGATATTTTCGTATCCTGCAGCATATAAAGTAATTTTATAGTAACCAGTCTTACCCTGAGCATTACCATAATTATAAATTCCACCTTCTGAAGTGTTTGTTCCGGTTCCGCCAAGTCTGAGGGAATCAAAATTAAATCCAACTTCAATCCTCGCTTTCTTGTACGGGGCCCACCATGTATCTGCTGCAAAGGTTGATCCATAAGCAGCTTTCTTGGTTGCATTTACCGCTTCTAAATCATCTAAAGTACTGATCTCCTCTGGCGAACTAACTCCAAGATCATCAATATCACCATAATATTCATACTTTGCTCCCAGGAAGTGAAAACAATAATTATAATACTGTTTCGTCGTTAAGTCACGCTGAGTTGACTCGGAGTCACCAGCCTGAAGATAGATATAGGAATCCTGATAGTTTCCCCAACTATAGTTATAATCTGTACCGGTGGTACCCCAACCACCATTTGATGTCAGGATTTGAGCCGTATCTTCATAAACACTCTGACCTTCTGCTGCTTTTCCATACGTACCATCATTATTCAGATGCTTGAGTAAACCTGTATCAGCATCTACATCAACATTGAATGTTGCTGCATCACTGTCATCTTCTTCATCTCCATTAATAAAATCATAGAAATATTTTATCTGACCGCCGATTGTCACATTTTTAAATGCGCTGGGAACATTACCAACACCTGCATCAAGCTTGATCCTATTCTCAATATAGGTGGTACCGTTAACGGATACAGGAATGCTTTCATATCCCGGTATTTCATAGCGATCAAGCAAATAGTCCCTTGCATCCGCCTGTGTCTCCCCGGCCTGAAACGATTCCGCACTGATGTGATTTGATCCGCTGGCACCCGCTAAATATGGACTTCCTGTCGTTTCATAGGAATTAGTGGTAAAAGAGGGCGGTCTAAATGTCGGAGCAAACATTGCATCTTCATAAGTTTCTGCATCAATAGCATAAAAGATATTTTCAAACTGAAATGCGGTATGGCCAGGTCCATAAGTCAGAGTTGATCTTGTAACTGTATCAAAGCCACCCAGGTCATAGTATCCTTCTTCATCCTTTTCCGCTGAGCTTGCATCCGTCAAAGTTGACGCTTCAACACCCTCACCCTGCCAATATTCAAGATGAGACAACTTTGCGGTGCCGTATAATGTTGCCGGAATCCCACCGTCCTCTTCAGACACTTCGTTTCCGTTTTTATCCGGCATTATCGGATATTCCACTACATAATAAGCGATGTCAGCATCATTCATCATGCGCATCTCTTTACTGCCGATTCCCGGAATAGTGTAATCAATATGATCCCATTCATCTGCTTCGGAATGAATAGTGCTTCCCTGACTCTCAGGATCCACAAGATAATACACCGTCCCTACACCCTCGATTTCCAACGTCTGCAAATCACCGCTTGCCTGCATCTGCACCGGATCAGTTTCCGATGTCTGCAGCTCATCATTCTCCTGCACACTCTGCACCGGGTCGGTTTCCGATGTCTGCAGCTCATCATTCTCCTGCACACTCTGCACGGAATCGCTTTCCAATGTCCGCTGCTCATCGCTTTCCTGTACACTCTGCAGGTCATCGCTTTCTAATGTCTGCTGCTCATCGCTTGCCTGTACACTCTGCAATGGGGCAAATACGGAAAGCAACATTGCCAAAGTACATATAGCAGCTACTGTTTTCTGAAAAAATTTCGTCTTGCTTTTAACCATATCTTTTTTCCTCCTTCAGGTTATTATCTACTCCGGTCGGTTACACCGGACAGACTGTTTTTACCGGTTCAAACAACAAAAAGTGTTCTACATATAGCCAAGTTAGTTTTTTCTAACCACATAGGTTAGTTTCTTCTAACTTGGCTCGTTTGTGATTGTATCACCACGAATTGTCAATGTCAATCCTTTTTTGGTTCTTTTTGGTTGGTCTTGGTTTTTTTTGGTTAAGCCCTCCTCCTATAACAGGATTACTCTGTTCAGATGGACTACCCACAAAAAACTTACAAACTACCAAATCCAGCCGCTGTGGAAAGATAGGTGCTTTACGCAAACATTCAGAGGGCGCTTTTAGTAGCTGGCGAAATAACTGCTTAAGCAGACCCAGCGCGACGGCTCTCCGGAGCGTTGTTGGTCGGAGTTAGCAGTTAGTTCGACAGATACGTTGCCCGGGTTTGCGGAAAGCACCTATCTTTCCACAGTGGCGTCCAGGCAGCCAACATATTAAGTATTGACTTTATTTATAAAATAGTGTTTAATTATAATTGGTTAGCATCCACTAACAACCTTTCGGAAGATTACATCATTCACATATCATACCATTTTGAAGATTGGAACAAAAAAATGAAAGATATCATCAAAGAACTAAAAATTTTTATGCCTGCGATCATTGTCATAGCAATCGTTTCATCAGCTGTGACAACAACTGCCAATGCGGTAGACATAGG
>Ga0153944_1001301_pt1 | contig 10224 bp, 9 predicted proteins | sample TSNJ028MetaG_FD_104703 | JGI IMG/M metagenome (GOLD analysis project Ga0153944, IMG submission 104703) | Attine ant fungus gardens microbial communities from New Jersey, USA - TSNJ028 MetaG | ecosystem: Host-associated > Fungi > Mycelium > Unclassified | place: USA: New Jersey, Wharton State... | reverse complement strand
TATCTTTAATTCATTGGCAGAAACATGTTCATTTAAAGGTGTTGCTCTAAAATTATGTTCTCTTAAATAGATTAATTTTTCAACTGCTTCTCTTCGAATTTCATTTATTTCTCTAATATTAACAAAAACATCATCCTCGACCAACAAAGAAATATTATTCAAAATAAATGGCGTATTACCTAATTTTTTTAATTGCTTCTTTACATTTTCTTCCGTAATTGGCATTTGAATGGAACGAGATACTATTTTCTTATTTACTAACACTTGATTAATACCATCACTTACTTCTAGCATAAATCCATCAATCAAGTTAACTTTAACATCCATATCAATTAAAATCTTCTTCATAGGTAATTCTTTTAAAGAATCTTCCAGTTCTTTACTTACTGTTTTATAAACGCTTCCTTTTTCCTTTAAATTAATTTTATTATCAACAAAAACAAAATCTCCTTTGAATGCTTTATTAATTAACTTCTTATTTCTATCATATAAAAAATTAACAAACATTCCCTTTTCTTCTTCAATAAAACGAATTCCATCTTCTTGTTTTAAATCTTCAATTAGTTTTATTTTAATATATTTTGGATCAATATCAACAATATCTCCTAAATAAATTCCTTGATGATTACTTGTTTTAATATTCATTAAAGATAACCCTTTTTGTTGAAACATATGACCTTGTGTAAAACCACGAGAATATAAGATTTCCATATTTTTTAGGTCATCTGAAGATAAACGAACTTCCTCGCCATTTTCAAATTGATCTATTAATTTCCGATAAATACTTGTAATATAACCAACATAAGCTGGACTTTTCATTCTTCCTTCGATTTTAAAACTATAAATAGAACTCTTCATAATTTCCAAAAATTGAGGGGCTGTATTTAATTCCCTAGTACTTAAAGGATAATCTCCTTCTAATTCCATTCTCTCTTCATTCAAATACAGTTGGTATGGAAGCCGACATAACCCTGCACATTCACCCCTATTTCCGCTTCGATCCATTACTCTACTACTAAATAGACATTGTCCCGAGTAAGAAATACATAATGCACCATGAATAAATACTTCCGTATCTAAAATACCCTGAACAGATTCGATTTCACTTAAAGATAATTCTCTTGCTAAAATAACTCGTTTTACTCCCAATTCTTTTAAGAATTTAACTTGTGCAATATTGTGCGTATTTAACTGTGTAGAGGCATGTATTTCTAATAAAGGAAAATGCTCGTGAACACGTTTAATTAAACCAATATCAGTCATAATTACCGCGTCCACTCCATTTAAATATAAAAATTTAACATATTCTAAAACCATTTCTATTTCACTTTCATGAATTAAAGTATTAATGGTGACATATACTAAAACCCCATATAAATGAGCATATTTTAGAGCTTCAACCAATTCTTCATCTGAAAAATTCTTGGCATAGGCACGAGCTCCAAATTTTTTGCCTCCAATGTATACTGCATCTGCTCCAGCATGAATTGCATACTTTAAACATTCAAAATCTCCAGCGGGAGCTAATAATTCTTTCTTTTTCATAAATTTCCTGCAACTTTCTATACTTATAGTATCAAATAAAAATCAAAAGTGAAATGCTCTACCATTAATTTTTTAGACAAAAGAAAAATAAGATTTAAGTCTTATTTTAAGTTTTCGATTAATTCATCTTTTTTCATTGTTGAATAACCTTTAAGTCCTTTTTCTTTTGCTAAAGCTTTTAATTCAGTTAAGTTCATTCCACTTAAATCAGTTTTTTCTTCTAAAGTATTTGCTTCTTTTGGTGTTGTTTTAGTAACTTTTTCTGTCTTAACTTCTGCCTTAACTTCTGTTTTAACAACTTTCTCTACTTTAACTCCACTTTCCAATGCTTTTTTAGCAACATTCACTAAATCAGTAAATGCAGCTGCATTATCAATTGCAAGTTCACTTAACATCTTACGATTAATTTCAATACCAGCCATTGTAAGTCCATTCATAAATTTAGAATAACTAATATCATTCATACGACATGCTGCATTAATACGTGTAATCCATAATCTTCTGAAATTACGTTTATTTTGTTTTCTATCTCTATATGCATATGCTCCACTATGAAATACTTGTTCTTGAGCAGTTTTATATAATCTATGTTTACTACCAAAATATCCTTTTGCTTCTTTTAATACTTTTTTTCTTCTATTTTTAGCGACATTTCCGCCTTTAACTCTTGCCATATTTACACCACCCTACTAGATAACAGATTTAATTCTGCTAGTATCTCCTTTACTTAAAGTTCCTTTGTTTCTTCTTTGACGTACTTGTTTTGCACTGTCTTTACTTGTCTTATGGTTTCCACCAGATAATTTATAACTTAGTGTTCCATTTTTTCTCTTTTTAAACACTTTACTACTAGCCTTATGAGTTTTTTGCTTTGCTCCTTTTGCCATTTAAAATACCTTCTTTCCTTACTTCTACTTCTTTATTTTTTTGGTGCTAGGATAATAAACATGTTGCGACCTTCCATTTTTGGTTTTGTCTCAATTTCTGCAACTTCGCTTAATTCTTCCGCAAACTTTAAAAGAACTTCTCTTCCTAATTCAGAATGAGCCATTTGTCTTCCTTTAAAACGAACCGTACCTTTTACTTTATGTCCTTTTTTCAAATAACTTTCAGCATTTACTTTCTTAGTATTAAAGTCTCCAATATCGATAGTCACTGAGAAACGATACTCTTTTAAATCTTTATTTGTCTCACGTTGTTTCTTTTGAGCTTCTTTTTGCTTCTTTTGTTTTTCATATCGATATTTATTATAATCCATGATTTTCCCAACTGCAGGTATTGCATTTCCACTCATTAATACTAGATCTAATCCAGCATAATTTGCAAGTGTTAAGGCATCTGCAATTTGTTTCAGTCCCATTTGTTCTCCATTTGGGCCAATTACCATTAATTCCGAAACTCTAATCTTTTCATTGATTGGTAATTCGTTTTTATTATTTGCTATATAAATGCACCTCCATACATTAAAAAAGGTTGATACATAATAGTATCCACCTAAAAGCTTTATTATTTCACACTTAAAATAACATCATCGGCTCTTTAACCTAGCGCTCTTCGCAGCTCAGGTGAATGGTGGATCCATTGCTTTCCTTTTTACATACAAACAAATTATATACTACAAACATTCAATTTGTCAACTAATTTTATGATATATGTTTAATTAATAGTCCTAAAGAAACTAATATTTTTTAATTTTGATATATTAAAATGAATATATTTAGAATATAAAAATACAAAAAGACCTAATCTTTCTGTATTATTTTCTTCATCCCAATATAAGGTAAAAGAACACATGTTTTTCGATTACCTTGTTTTGAAATATCTTCAAACACAATAGCTTCATTTAAAATTTTTTTATCAAAAACTTTTTCATCCACCATTGATTCAACTTGTTTTATATAATATCCAGCTTCTTTTATTGACTTACCGATTAGATTTTCAACCATGATAGATGTTGATGAAATCGTAATTGCACAAGCTTCTCCGTCAAAAAAAATATCAGTAATTATATCATCTTCTATTTTTACGTAGAGATCAATATTATCAACACAAGAAATATTATTTGAATTAACTTTTTGATAACCAGCATCACTCTTCACTTCTTTATTAATTGGATTTTCATAGTGCTTCATAATAATATCTCTTTTATCCAATTAAATCATCTCTTTTCTAATCTTGTTACTATCCTTTAATAATTCAATTAAATTATCAATTTCCTCTTCAGTGTTATAAAAATATAGACTAACACGAATTGTATTTGTAACCCCTACCTCACTTTTTAATATCTTAGCACAATGATTTCCTGCTCGAACACAAACATTATACTTATTTAAATAATAAGCTACATCTTGAGAGAATATTCCATCCACATTAAACGCTACAATTGCACTATCACTTTCAATATTAACTATATCTAAATGAGGAATCTTAATTAAATGATCAATTAAATATTTTCTAAGTTTTGTTTCTTGTTCTTCAATTTTATCCATCCCAATATTCATTAAATATCTTAATGCTTCACCAAAAGCTATAACTCCTGAAATATTTGGCGTTCCTGCCTCCAAACGAGCAGGCAATTCATTATAATATACTTGATCAACTGAATCAAACGATTCATTCATGCCTCCTCCGAGTTTAACAGGAATTAAAGCCTCTAGTAATTCTTTTTTGCCATACAAAACACCCACTCCAGTTGGCCCACACATCTTATGTGCCGAAAATGTTAAAAAATCAATATCTAAATCCATTACATCGACTTTTTTGTGAGGGACACTTTGCGCTCCATCGACAACAACAAAAATATTATTCTTGTGAGCAAACTCAGTAATTTCTTTAATTGGTCTTACATCTCCGATTACATTAGTAATATGTGCCAGTGCAATAATTTTTGTATTTTTTGTTACACTCTTCTTCACATTTTCAAGTGTAACATAATGATGTTCATCCAGTGGAATATATTTTATAACTGCTCCATAACGATTAGCTAATTCAAACCAAGGCAACACGTTTGAAGCATGTTCACTTTGTGTAATTAAAATTTCATCTCCAGGTTCAATCATGTGAGAAAAAAAGCCGGTTGCAATATAATTTAAACTTTCGGTTGTACCACTTGTAAATACAATCTCTTCTTTAAATTCTGCATGAATAAATTCTCTTACTAAATCCCTTGTATTTTCATATTCCATATCAACTTTAAATGAAATATCATAGTCACCCCGATGAGCATTTGCTGAATAATTTTCATAATAATCAACTATTTTATCAATGACACATTTCGGTTTTAAACTAGTCGCGCCATTATCTAGATAAATAATATCTTGTTTTAACATTGGAAAATCTTCACGATTCAAAATACTTCACCTCCCTTAAATAAAAACTTTGACTCATAATATCATATTCACATTTGAAAATAAGACATATAATAAAAGCCAAGAAAAAAGATAATTTTAATTAAATTTAAATATCTTTTGGGCTAATTTATATCCTGGAACAACGATAAAATTAGGTAATGTTGTTAAGGACGCTAAAGAACGATATCTTAATTTATAATAAAGCTTACTATCATAATCTTTAATCATTCTCCATAATGTTTTTAATTTTTCTTTATTTGCAGGAAGTCCTGAACGCGCTTTTAACACATTGCAAATTGTCATCATAATTGTTAAATAATGAATCATGTATTTAGAAAGTTTCTCATTCTCAATTTCATATGGATGATAAAAACGAATCATTGTCTCCGTTACTAATAATTGTTGATCAATTCTTTCAATCATTTTATTTTCATTTACTGATTGATCATCACGTCCAATAAAATAACGATAAAAATCAACATCTAGATAATACATTGTTTTAATATGAGGAAGAGGATAATAAACAAAAATATTATCTACATAGAAAGTTTTTTCTGGTAAAGCTAAATTAATCTCTTGTACTAACTTAGTCTTATAAAACACTGAATGCATTAATAAATATTGTCCGTTATGAAACGATTTAGTATCATCCCATGAGAACACTTCATTTGTTGGCATTACATTCTTATAATTAATTGTTCTTGGCCCATCTGGATGTTCATATACATAATTTGCCACAATCATATCAACTAAATTTTTAGAATTTTGACTTTTCTTTATATATTCTAAAATTGTTTCATAAGCATCCTTATCGGCCCAATCATCACTATCTACTACTTTAAAATAAAGACCTTTGGCAAGCTTAAGTCCCATATTAACACCCGAGCCATGTCCACCATTTTCTTTATGAACAGCCTGCACAACATTTGGATATTTCTTTGCATACTTATCAGCAATCTTTTTTGTTTTATCTTTTGATCCATCATTTATAATAATGATTTCTACATCATCTTTAAACACTAATAAACTATCAATACATTTTTCCATATAATCTTCTGAATTATAACATGGAACAGCAAATGTAATTAATTTCATTTCACACACATCCTTACATCCATTATAAGGAAAAACAAGATTTTATTCAAGCAAAAGAAAAAACGAAAATTTTCGTTTTTATTTTTGTTTCTATTCTTTAATTATTTATTCTAGAGATTTTTCCCTAAAATAATTTATGATCATTAACAAACTGTAGAGATTTTTACTAACTCATTTATAATTTCAATTTTAATCCGTTTATAAATAGACTCACTATCAAGTTTTAAATATTTTAAAACATCTTCTCTATTACCTTGAACAATAAATTCATCTTTTATTGATAAACAAATAATTTTATTTGTTAGACCATTCTCCAAAGCATAATCACATAACATTTGGCCTAAAGATCCGATTCTTGCTACTTCTTCATAAACGAAGATTGGCTTATTCTTTTTTAATAATAATTCCATCTTTTTTTTATCGAAAGGTTTAATAAATCTTGCATTTACTATTTCAATTTTAATATTATCTTTTTTTAAACGAGTTCTAACTTCAATGGCATTATCAATAAAATCACCATAAGTAATAATCGTAGCATCGTTACCACTACAAAGTTCTTGCCAGCTACCTATTTCAATTTCTTCATAATTAAGATTAGAATATTCAATATTAGCTCGTGAATATCGAATCGCACATGTAAAATTGTGCTGAAAGGCAGTAAAAAGCATATTACCCGCCTCTTGATTATTCATTGGTGCCATAATAACCAAATTAGGAATATGAGCTAAAAATGCAATATCATAAATGCCTTGATGTGTTTCCCCATCTCCATCAGCTAAACCAGCTCGATCGATTCCAATAATAACCGGTAAATTCATTCTTGCAATATCATGAAAGACTTCATCATAACCACGTTGTAAAAAAGTCGAATAAATTGAAACAAATGGTTTCTTATGATTAAGAGCCAAACCACTTGCAAGTACAAGGGCATGTTCTTCTGCGATTCCTACATCAATAAAGTTCTTTGGAAATTCGTTTTTAAATTTTGCTAATTTACTTCCATTTAGCATCGCTGGGGAAATAACAATAATATCTTTCATTATTTTATTTAATTCAATTAAATGATTACTTATTGCTTGACTCCAACTTATTTTACCATCACTTTTACTTAATGATTTTCCCGTTTCAATATCAAAAGGAGATACTCCATGCCAATGGCCCTCTTTATCTTCTTCAGCATATTTATAACCTTTTCCTTTTTCTGTAATAACATGTAATAAGACTGGACCATTGATTTTTTTAGTCATTTCTAAATAATTGATTAATTCATAATAATCATGACCATTTATTGGTCCAAAATATTGTAATCCCATTTCTTCAAAAAGAAAGCCATCTTTAGAATAAATTTTTTTCAAAGTATGTTTTATTGTTTTAATGCTTTTACTAATTGGTTTTCCAATGAAAGGAATATGATTTAAAATTTGTTTTGTTCCTTTCTTGGCTTGATTATAACTATAATTAACTCTTATTTTATCTAAAGTATTATGGATTGCTCCAACATTTTTAGAAATACTCATTTCATTATCATTTAATATTATGATTAAATTGCTTTTTTCTGCGCCGATATGATTTATCGCTTCGTATGCTAGACCATTTGCAATCGAACCATCACCAATAACTGCGATTACATGATGTTTCTTTTTATTCATGTCTCTTGCAATAGCAAAACCAAGTGCCGCTGAAAGAGATGTGCTAGAATGTCCAGCCTCAAATACATCATGTTCGCTTTCACTACGCTTTTGAAATCCAGATAGCCCATTGCTTTGTCTAAGATCCTTAAACTTTTTAGCTCTTCCAGTTAATATTTTATGCGTATAACATTGATGACCGACATCAAATAGTATTTTATCTTTTGGACTATTAAAAACTTTATGAAGGGCAATTGTTAAATCAACAACTCCTAAATTGGAAGACAAATGTCCTCCTGTCTTAGAAACATTATTAATTATAAATTCTCTAATATCATCACTTAAATTATTTAAATCTCTTATTTTCATTTTTTTTAGAAATCGAGGATCTTTTATATCTATTACTTTCATTTTACCACCTAATTTTTAATAGATTTATTGTATCAAATTGCTAACACGAAGTCTATTTTTAATGACTATTATTAATTTTTATAGAAAACATTAAAAAATTAAGGTAACTAAAAAATAGTTCTTTCAAACTATTTAGTTTTATGTTTAATTTTAGTCACAATCCCTTTTTTTACTTCATATACTTTATCGGCAATACTTGCAGCATAATCAGTTGCTGAGAAAATAATAATTGTTTTCTTATCTTTTAATATATTTAAAGCAATTAAAATATTTTCTTTTTCTTTTGATGATAAGGAATTGGGAAATTCATATAAAATAATGACTTCACTATTCATTAATAAAGTTCGAGCAAGTTGAATTAAATATTTTTTCCCCTCGGATAAATCATTGATTTTAGTATTTAATTTCTTCGGCAATGAATTAATATAATCTACTAAATTTAAGGTAGCTAATACTTTAATAATTTTTTTCATATCAGGTTCAACCATTTTTAAATTTTTCCCAATACTATCATTAAAAAAATAAGGTTTTGTTACTAAATAATTAATATTCGTTTTATGAACTTTCTTAGAGTAATCAAAAATATCAATTCCATCCAAATAAACATTGCCTTCATCTTGTTTAATCTCTCTTGTTAATAAATGAAAGATAGAACGTTTTCCGCTGTTTCTTTGTCCAATAAACAAAGCAATTTCATTGACCTTTACCTTAAAATTAACATTCTCTAATTTCGGATTTTCTTTATTCCCATTATAAGTTACATTCATAAACTTAATATTGCCCATAATATCATCTTGATCTAAAGAACCAACATTAACAGAACGTTTTTCTTTAAAATTCAAAATAATATTAATTCGATTTGATGCTACAACTGCTGTTTTCATTTCATTATTAATATCAAAGAAATTATTAAACATTTCAATCGCTGAGGTCATATAAGAAACAATCATGAAATATAACGTTAAATCTAAACTTCCTTTTGATACTAAGAAAACCATTGCCAAAGTTAATATTAATAAAATAAAACTATAGTAAATTTCATAAAAATTATCTTTCATGGAATTAGCAATATCATGTCTTCTTTGCGCATCAATATAATCTTTACTTACCTGCAAATACTCTTGTTCCAGTTTATCTGTAATATTTAAATCATCTGAAAAATTGCGCACATCTACAAATTCAGAAAATTTAGTATATTGTAAATCATTAATTTCCATCTTTTCTTTTTCAATTTTCGCTCTTCTTTTATCAATGTTATTAACAATAAAAAAATTTATAATACTAACGATCAGAACGATAATTGCCGAAGGAATATTAATACTAAAAATGGTGAAAATTAAAACAATTCCTCGCAAAAGTCTTGCACATCTTGTTGCCAGTAAATCTGCAAACTTACCAACTGTAACACTAGAAGAATTAATAATATTAATTAATTTTTCTTTTGAATGTTTTTCAAAGTTAAATTCCTCAGCATTTTTAATCTTATCTAATATCCGTTTTTGTAAAGGCACATAACTACTTCCAAGTAATTTTGGAAAAATCATAAAATTAAAGTGCCAACTAACAAAGCGAATTATCTTAATTAAAACAAATACAATAATTAAATAAATCATCGTTTCTATATAGAACCCTGTACTAATCGAAGTAATCACTCTTGCTGCAAAAATCGGTTCAATTGTTAAACAAATTTGTGGTATTAAAGCCGTAATAAAAGCTAAAAACAAATACTTCTTACTAGGTTTTGCTACATTCCACCATTTTTTAAAATGTTGTATATTTTCCTTCACACTACTTTACCTCTATCTTACTTATTTAGTATAACTGATTCAAGTTCTTAGGGCAAGATAAAAAAATATCAATTAAGATATTTTTTATCGTTCCTTTAAAGACCGAAACATTTTCTTCCATAATTTCTTAGAAGAATAATTTAAAATTCCTACTTTATAAATACGTAATCCATAACGATACATTAAGATTGTACAGATAACGGTTACTAATGTAGAACCAATTAAATGAAGCAAGGAGAATTGTCCAAGCAGATATATAACCGGAGCAATTAAGAATGATAGCATCGGAATATAAGCTAGTACTTTAATAAATAAAGCTCCTTCAAAGACTGATGCCATAAGTGCTACATAATATCCTATCATTAATATAATCATTAATGGTGTTTGTAATTGTTGGTAATCTTCAAT
>Ga0153944_1001300_pt1 | contig 10229 bp, 7 predicted proteins | sample TSNJ028MetaG_FD_104703 | JGI IMG/M metagenome (GOLD analysis project Ga0153944, IMG submission 104703) | Attine ant fungus gardens microbial communities from New Jersey, USA - TSNJ028 MetaG | ecosystem: Host-associated > Fungi > Mycelium > Unclassified | place: USA: New Jersey, Wharton State... | reverse complement strand
GGGAGGGGATTTATGGAATTTCCAGCGCATATTCGGGTGAGAGAAAATGGTGAAAAGGAAATACAGACTGTTGCAGAACACTGCAGAAATTGTGCAGAATATGCCTCTGAAAGCACAGAAAGACTCCGGCATTTAGCTTATTTAGCCGGATTGTTGCATGATTTTGGGAAGATGACACAAGCCGCTAAAAATTATTTAAGCCTGGCTGCAGCAGGAGAGCATGTCATCCGTGGCAGTGTCAACCACACCTTTGCGGGCGTACGCTTTACAATGGAGCATTGGTATGCAAATGAATCGTCATTTTCGAATTTATCCTGTGAAATGATAGCATATGCTATTGGCAGTCACCATGGAATGTTTGATTGTATCAACCCTGATGGAAAAGACGGATTTTTGTATCGTCTTACAAAGGAGGGGATTCATTACGAAGAGGCAAAAGCCAATTTTCTGCCTTATTGTGCCGCATACGATGAATTAGACAAGTTGTTTGAAGCATCAGTGAAAGAAATCAAAGAACGGTTTGCAGATTGCCAGAAGCGGGCAAGGTCTCAGGAGGAAATGCAGTTTTATATCGGACTTATGTCGAGAATGCTGCTGTCAAATGTAATTGATGCAGATCGGCGTGATACAGCGGAATTCATGAATGCAATATCCTACCCGGAAGAGTTAAGGGAAAAAGAGCAGTTGAAAAAAAGGTGGGAGGACTGCTTAAACAGGATTGAGATGAGACTTTCCGGGATGGGTAAGGATAGGCGTATAAACCAGGTGCGGCAGTTGGTTTCTGAGCAATGTCATAGAGCGGCGCGATGGGGCAGTGGCATTTACCGTCTTTCTGTGCCGACAGGAGGGGGAAAAACGCTTGCCAGCTTGCGTTACGCACTTGCTACTGCAAAAAATCATGGAAAAAAACGTATTATCTTCGTGATTCCGTTGCTAAGTGTGCTGGAGCAAAATGCAGCGGTGATTCGTGAGTGGATTTCGGATGATAATTTGATTCTGGAGCATCATTCCAATGTTGTGAGGGAAAGAGATGATGATGAACTTGATGATAAAGAACTTTTGATGGATACGTGGAATGCGCCAATTTTGATTACTACGCTGGTACAATTGCTCAATACGCTCTTTTCCGGTAAAAGCTCATGCATTCGTCGTATGCGCGCATTAGAAGACAGTGTGATTGTAATTGACGAGGTACAGTCCGTACCAAGAAAATTGCTTACTCTGTTTAATTTAGCAATGAACTTTTTAGCATATAGTTTTGGTACAACGATTGTACTGTCATCTGCTACCCAGCCTTGTCTGGAAGTGGTGGAACATCCGCTTTGCTATGGTGAACCGCCCGATTTGGTGAAGTTGGACAAAGAACTGTTGGAGGTTTTTCGCAGAACCGAGATTATCGACCGTAGAAAGCTGCCCGATGGATATTGCGCGCGAGAAATTGCAGAGTTTGCTGTCGCCTGTATGGATACGGAGGGCAGTTCGCTCGTTATTTGCAATACGAAGAAACAGGCGGCAGAAGTATTTCAAGCGGCTGTGATACTGACGGAGACAAAAGTTTTTCATCTTTCAACAGCAATGTGCATGGCTCATCGCAAGCTAGTTATGGACGAAATTAACAAGCATCTTGAGGCGGGAGAACCAATCCTATGTGTCTCCACTCAATTGGTGGAGGCGGGGGTGGATTTTTCTTTTGCCAGCGTGATTCGGATATCTGCCGGGTTGGATAATGTAATCCAGGCTGCGGGACGCTGTAATCGAAGTGGTGAAAAAGGCCGTATTTGCAATGTTTATATAGTCAATTATAAAGGTGAGAATCTGAAATTCCTGAAAGGAATCAAACGGTCACAGAATGCTGCTGAAGATGTGCTGGTACGTTTTGAACAGGATAAAGAGTTCTTTGATGGAGATTTGACATCAGAAAAAGCGATCCAAGCTTATTACCGGAGATTATACACAGATATGCAGAAACAGGCGCTTGACTATCCGATAGCGGAGTATGACACAAGCTTATATATCTTGCTTTCAAATAATAGAACAGGTGTCTATCACTGTAAAACCAATAGTAGTCATCTTCTGTCGCAAGCTTTTCAAACAGCGGGAAAAGCCTTTACTGTATTTGAAGATAACACGTATGATGTGTTGGTTCCCTATGACGAAGGAGTGAGTATCATCACACTATTAGCCGCGAGACATACAGCTTATGATTTTTACAGAAGAAAAGCTTTATTGGATCAGGCGAAGGAATACACCATTTCACTATATGAATACCAGTTGAAAAAATTACAAGAGATGGGAGGGATATATAAGATCTGTGAAGACAGTATTTTAGTACTGCAAGCGGAGTTTTACCATGAGGAAGTTGGATTTTTCCTTACGGGAGATAATTATCAATTTTTGGAGGTGTGATATGGCACATAGAAATACCGTAGAATTTGAGGTGACTGGTGATTATGCACTTTTCTCTGATCCGGTTATGCGTGTGGGAGGAGAAAAGTGCAGTATGCAGATACCTACATATGAGGCGTTGAAAGGGATTCTAAGCTCAATATATTGGAAACCCACGCTAATCTGGTTCATCGATGAAGTACGTATCATGAATTCAATTCAAACAGAAGTGAAGGGGATTCGCCCGATTCACTATGTAGATAATAAAAATGAGCTTTCATATTATACATATTTAAAAAATTGCCGCTATCAGGTACGCGCTCATTTCTTATGGAATGAAAACCGTCCGGAGTTGGCGGCAGATCGGAATGAGCATAAACATCATAACATTGCCAGACGGATGATTGAGCGCGGCGGTCGCCGGGATATCTTTCTCGGCACCAGAGAATGTCAGGGTTATGTTACTTCTTGTGTCTATGGTGAAGGGAGCGGAAGCTATGATACAACACCGGAGCTAGCCTTTGGACTAACCTACCACGGCATCACGTATGCTGATGAGGCTTATTCGGAACAGACGAGGGATAAGATGACAGTCCGTTTCTGGTATCCTGTCATGAGAAATGGAATCATCAAATTTGACACTCCGGAACAGTGCCCGGTTACTCGTACGGTGCAGGATATGGAGATGAAACCCTTCGGTGTGGTGTACGACAATTTTCAAGGTCTTGCTGAATTTGGAGAGGGGGCAGAGTAATTGGGAATACTACAAGCGGCATACCGCACGTATGAAAATCATTTGGAGGAAGTTGGTGTTGTTAAGGAGGGAATGGAAGCCTTGGCGCCGGTGTCTCATATGTTTGTAAATGCTCATATTGAGGTTACGATTCGGGAAGACGGCATTTTTCAAAGCGCTTGTGCTGTGGCTAAGCAGGAGGCAAAGACGGTTATTCCAGTTACAATAGAATCGGCAGGCCGAGTAGGCAATAATGATAAGGCCCACCCGCTAAGCGATCAATTACGCTATCTTGCCACATATGGGGAGGCAAAGTTTGAGGCTTATAGAAACAACCTGGAGCGATGGGTAAATTCCACATATACGCATCCCAAGATTCGAGCCATACTGCACTATATCCAAGGTGAGAGCATTGTTGCGGATTTAGCGGCGGCCGAAGTTATCAAGATAAATGATAATGGTCAACCAGGAAAAGGATCAATTGAGGGCACCGCCTATGATAAATGTCTTATTCGCTGGCGGATTATTCCGGCTCCTGAGGGTGTGAAGAGTGCATGTTGGGAAGATATTAAGCTGTTTGAATGTTTTACGTTATATTATCGGGAAAAGCTAAAAGATAGTACTCATGATATTTGTCAGCTTACCGGTGTAGATGATGCGATTTGTGAGATGCATCCCAAAGGAGTCGTATATGCTAATAATGGTGCAAAGCTGATTTCAGCGAATGACAAATCAAATTTCACCTATCGCGGGCGGTTTACAAAACCAGGACAGGTCAGTAATGTCGGTTATACAGCTTCACAAAAAGCCCATCATGTTTTGCACTGGATTGCGGCTAACAGTGGTGTGATCATTGGGGGCAGAACATTCCTTTGTTGGAATCCAGAGGGAAAGGAGATTCCTGAAAATGCTTTTTGGAGTCTGCCTAGTGAGGATGCGAAAGATTTTGTTAGTTATAAGAAACAGCTGCTGCAGACCATTGGCGGCTATCGCAATACGCTCAAGGATACAGATGATGTTATGATTGCGACTCTTGATGCGGCTACTACAGGACGCTTATCCGTTACTTATTATAATGAACTTAAGGCATCGGACTTTTTAGACCGGCTGGAAGACTGGTATTTAAGCTGCTGTTGGGAAACAGCTTTCTATGGAATTAAATCACCATCGCTTAGGCAAATAGTCAGTTGTGCGTTTGGCACCTTGCAGAGAAATTTTATTGAAACCGATGATAAAGTAATGCGTGATTACATGCAGAGATTAATGCATTGTTTGATTGATAAGCAGTCAATTCCCTTGAATGTTGTTCAAGCCTTGACAACGAAAGCCGGGAATCTGCAGATATATCCGCCAGCATTAAGAGAACAGGTGCTCATCACCGCCTGTGCGGTGATACGTAAATATAGAAATGAAAGAGGTAAAAAGGAGGAATGGACCTTGGCACTGAACATACAGAATCCTGACCGCAGTTATCAGTTTGGCAGGTTGCTCGCCGTTGGTGAGCAGGTGGAAAGAAGTACGTTTGATAGAGATGAGAAAAGGGAGACCAATGCAATTCGTATGCAGGCGGTATTTTCTCAGCGGCCACTTTATGCCTGGAGAATTTTAGACGAAAAACTTAACCCCTATTTTAAACGTTTAAATCCAGGATTAAGAAACTACTATAGGAATATAATCGCCGAAATATTCGAGATGCTCTCAAATAATGATAAGTCTGATCTGGGGAAAAGACTGGACGACATTTATCTGATGGGGTATTATCATCAGCGTTCTGCGTTAATTAATAAGAATAAGAAAAATAATGTAGTGGAGGAGAATGAAAATGAGTCTATTAAAGAACAAGATTGATTTTGTGGTCCTTTTGTCGGTGAAAATGGCAAATTCTAACGGAGATCCCCTGGATGGAAACCGTCCCCGTACTGACTACAATGGCTTTGGTGAAATTTCCGATGTCTGTATCAAGCGAAAAATACGCAATCGCATGCAGGATTTGGGAAATCAAATTTTCGTACAGTCTGATGATCGCTGTGACGATGGATTTAAGAGTTTGAGTGAACGGGCATCGAAGACAGTTGGTAAAGTCAAAGATCGGGATGAGTATGCCCGGATTGCTTGTGACACATGGCTTGATGTGCGGAGTTTTGGTCAGGTATTTGCATTTAAAGCAGATGAAAAAAGTGGCGTCTCGGTTGGGGTGCGTGGTCCTGTTTCTATTCATCAGGCGGTGAGTGCATCACCGGTAGAAGTTCATTCTATTCAAATTACTAAAAGTGTTAACGGCGAACCATCGGAAAAACGTGCTGCTGATACAATGGGTATGAAGCATATGGTACGTTTTGGATTATACGAGATGAAAGGTTCCATCAACGTTCAGCTTGCGCAAAAAACGGGATTTACGGAGGACGATGCAGATATTATCAGGCAGTGTCTGCTGACTCTGTTTGAAAACGATGCCTCTGCGGCTCGTCCGGATGGATCCATGGAAATATGTAAGTTATATTGGTGGGAGCACAATTGCCCTTCTGGCCAGTATTCGTCAGCGAAAGTGCATCGACTTGTTAATGTGAATTTGAAAGATGGAATTGGTATTCCTTCCAGTGTGGAAGATTATAATATCACACTTGAGGAATTGCCCGGGCTTTCCTGTGGTGTATTTGATGGAATATAAAGAAGAAGATTTTTTGATGCTGTCTGGTTTGCAGCATTTTAAGTTTTGCCGGCGACGCTGGGCATTGATACATATTGAGAATCAATGGGCGGAGAATTTTCGTACAGTAGATGGTTCTTTGCTTCATAAAAATGCCCATGATAAGGGAAATCGAGAAAGCAGAGGTGACCTGATTATTACCAGGGGGATGAATATCTTTTCCCGCACATTAGGTATTTCCGGTGAATGCGACGTATTAGAGTTTCATCGCAGTGAGAATGGTATTTCTCTGCAGGGGAAAGAAGGATACTGGCAGCCGTATCCAGTGGAGTATAAGCGTGGTTCATTAAATACTCAAAGTGGTGACAGTGTACAGTTATGTGGTCAGGCAATGTGTCTGGAAGAAATGCTCTGCTGTTCTATTCCGGAAGGAGCGCTCTACTTTGGAGAGACCAGACACAGAGAAGTTATCCCTTTTACGGAAGAATTGCGGAAAACAGTACAAAATCAATTGGTTGAGATGCACCAACTATATCAGCGGGGGCATACTCCCAAAGTAAAACCAACCAAGGCCTGTCAGGCCTGCTCTATGAAAGAATTATGTCTTCCAAAACTTATGAAGAGCCGTTCTGTAAAAGGTTATATGCAAAAGAGTATGGAGGAATTGTTATGAAGCATCTTCTAAATACACTGTTTGTTACTTCGGACGATATTTATCTCACCTTAGATGGTGAAAATGTTGTTGCTAATAAGGGGAAAGAGGTTGCAGCACGCTATCCTATGCATATGCTGAGCCAGATTGTGACATTTTCCTATGCCGGTGCGTCACCGGCTCTGATGGGTGCCTGTGCGGAGCGCAGTATCGGTTTTACGTTTTGTACGCCGCGTGGAAGATTTCTGGCACGTAGTATAGGTGAGAGCAATGGCAATGTGCTGTTGCGGCGAAAACAATACCGGGTTGCCGACGACTATGCACAAAGCTGCCTCATTGCGAGAAATATGATTTTTGGAAAGCTATATAACTGCCGGTGGAGTATTGAGCGAACATGCCGCGACCATAAACTGAGGGTTGACGAGTTAAAATTGAAACAAGCTTCTCAGAAGCTAAAGGAATTGCTTCCGAGTGTTTCGGAAGAGAGTGGCTTGGATTCTCTACGTGGATTGGAAGGAGTAGGAGCGAATGCTTATTTTGGTGTCTTTGACGATTTGATTTTGAATAATAAAGAAGTATTTTATTTCCACGGACGAAATCGGCGACCGCCCTTAGATGTGGTTAATGCAATGCTATCATTTGCATATAGTTTACTTGCCAATGACTGTGCATCTGCTCTGGAAAGTGTGGGGTTAGATGCATATGTGGGATTTTTGCATCGAGATCGTCCGGGCAGAAAGTCTCTTGCACTGGATTTGATGGAGGAGATGCGTCCGACGATTGCGGATAGGTTTGTCATAACACTAATCAATAATCGTGTGTTTTCAGCGGATGATTTCGAAACCAGAGAAAGTGGTGCAGTGTTGATGAAAGAACAGGCAAGAAGTTTGTTTTTACGAAGTTGGCAGGAAAAGAAAAAAGAGAGCATTACCCATCCCTATTTGGAAGAAAAAATGCAATGGGGACTTGTTCCCTATATTCAAGCTTTATTATTGGCACGATACCTAAGAGGAGATTTGGACGAATATCCGTCCTTTTTATGGAAGTGAGGAAAAATGCTTGTAGTGATAACTTATGATGTTAATACGGAGGATGTCTCCGGAAGGCGGCGTTTGAGGCAGATTGCAAAACAATGTGTTAATTACGGTCAAAGAGTTCAAAATTCTGTATTTGAGTGTCTTTTAGATGCAGCCCAATGTAGAAGCTTGCAGGCTAAATTATGTGAAATAATGAATCCTGAAAAGGATAGCTTGAGATTCTATTATCTGGGTAATAAGTACGAAAAGAAGATTGAACATTTCGGAGTAAAAGCGGGATATCACCCAGAAGATGTTTTTATGATTTAAACTTATCAGGGAAGTCCCCGCTTCCATAAGCGAGGGTAAGGACTTGTTGTTTCGGCAGAAGTTAAGCTCCTGCTGAAATGCCACGAAGTGATAATAAGGTTATGAGCAAGGAGCGAAAGAGGATTGCGAATATCCCCTTTAACTAGTGCGAAGGTATAGTACCCAGAGATTTCCGGGTAGGTTCGCACCGAAAAAAGTTAGAAAGAACTCGAAATTGCAATATAAATTCGGGAAATATATTTGAAGAATTGAAAATAGTAGTAATAGAAATTTGTTATTTAACAAAGATGCATAAAAATAGCTAGTTAATTTTGGCTATTTTTGCTGTCGCTCCCCATGCGGGGAGTGTGGATTGAAATTTTGATAGGCTTGCTTATGTTTTCCCAGTCCTTTGTCGCTCCCCATGCGGGGAGTGTGGATTGAAATTACGATGCAGCGACTTATGAGAAAACTTAGTTTAGTCGCTCCCCATGCGGGGAGTGTGGATTGAAATACATGCGCGCTTAGCCCCCTTCTATCAAGTTCCGTCGCTCCCCATGCGGGGAGTGTGGATTGAAATCCGGACGTTCTAATCATGGAGAATGTGCCACAGGTGTCGCTCCCCATGCGGGGAGTGTGGATTGAAATCAGTTCTCTCCCGCATCCGGGGCAATGTTTCCAGTCGTCGCTCCCCATGCGGGGAGTGTGGATTGAAATTTTTTTCTGCTGCTGTCATAGTTTCCTCCTTAATGTCGCTCCCCATGCGGGGAGTGTGGATTGAAATAAAGGGCTGCACAAGGTCAGCATACAAAAAGTGGTCGCTCCCCATGCGGGGAGTGTGGATTGAAATTGGTATTCCATTTTGTTATGGCAAATTCTTTTTCCGTCGCTCCCCATGCGGGGAGTGTGGATTGAAATATTGTCATACGATAATCGCATAACAATGAGCGAGTCGCTCCCCATGCGGGGAGTGTGGATTGAAATTTTTACTTCTGCATTCAATGCGCCTATGGCTTCTGTCGCTCCCCATGCGGGGAGTGTGGATTGAAATTCCCGCGCCGGCAACATAGGCAACGTTTTTAAAAGTCGCTCCCCATGCGGGGAGTGTGGATTGAAATAACGGATGTTCCATTTATGGTTTCCCCGATTTGCGTCGCTCCCCATGCGGGGAGTGTGGATTGAAATTGATAATCATCACGCCCGGTGTAAGTGTTTGTGGATGTCGCTCCCCATGCGGGGAGTGTGGATTGAAATCTTTTTTAATGGCATTATTTATTAATTTCTCCGTGTCGCTCCCCATGCGGGGAGTGTGGATTGAAATTCCATATTTTAATTGCTAGTGACATATTAGTAACGTCGCTCCCCATGCGGGGAGTGTGGATTGAAATCCCTTCTATAAAGCCTGATACCGTTACGAGAGCGTCGCTCCCCATGCGGGGAGTGTGGATTGAAATTCAAACTATGACTTTGAAACTTGGGAGTGTCACTGTCGCTCCCCATGCGGGGAGTGTGGATTGAAATGAGCGCAGGGTTGATTCTGGCGAATGGCGGTGGAACAGTCGCTCCCCATGCGGGGAGTGTGGATTGAAATCCGAAGAAAAACCTGTTAAGCGGGGAAGAAAAATGGTCGCTCCCCATGCGGGGAGTGTGGATTGAAATTCTGACTGCAGCTTTTGCCCGAATCGACACGATGGGTCGCTCCCCATGCGGGGAGTGTGGATTGAAATTATCGGTCATTATGCTTACTTGCTACCCTCATAGCGTCGCTCCCCATGCGGGGAGTGTGGATTGAAATCGGTCACAACATCAACGTAACCGCATTTGTATTGTCGCTCCCCATGCGGGGAGTGTGGATTGAAATCATATACTGGCGCCGTATCCCGCAGTGCTCGTGAAGGTCGCTCCCCATGCGGGGAGTGTGGATTGAAATTAAATCTTTATCATAAATAGTACTTTCAGTCAGAGTCGCTCCCCATGCGGGGAGTGTGGATTGAAATCACTTGGATATCAACAACTTCCTTGCCCCTTTTTGTCGCTCCCCATGCGGGGAGTGTGGATTGAAATATTATTTTTGATGATGTCATCCACAATAACAAAGTCGCTCCCCATGCGGGGAGTGTGGATTGAAATCACATCATATATGCGTCCCTGATTTGGGTTTTTTCGTCGCTCCCCATGCGGGGAGTGTGGATTGAAATATTACCGCGAACTTATCGACCTCGCAAAACCCTAGTCGCTCCCCATGCGGGGAGTGTGGATTGAAATCAAGTCCCTCGGTATCCCATGCATAACCGCAAGCTGTCGCTCCCCATGCGGGGAGTGTGGATTGAAATATAATTAGCATTGAGCGTTCTATGCGTATGGCAAAGTCGCTCCCCATGCGGGGAGTGTGGATTGAAATTTATCCTGGGCGCGGTGATGGCGATAATCATCAAGTCGCTCCCCATGCGGGCAGTGTGGATTGAAATATAGGCGGTTTTATCTGTC
>Ga0153944_1001290_pt1 | contig 10257 bp, 10 predicted proteins | sample TSNJ028MetaG_FD_104703 | JGI IMG/M metagenome (GOLD analysis project Ga0153944, IMG submission 104703) | Attine ant fungus gardens microbial communities from New Jersey, USA - TSNJ028 MetaG | ecosystem: Host-associated > Fungi > Mycelium > Unclassified | place: USA: New Jersey, Wharton State... | reverse complement strand
CGGCAGTTGTGCTTGTATCTCTGCCTGCTCATCATTCCCCTCGCTGGCAGTGGCGACAGGCGCCGCTGTCAAAACATTTTCCTGTTCGGACACTGGCGGCTCCCGCGTCCATTCCAAAGCCTCTCCAGGAGGAATATCATTCTCTATCACCGGTAGAGGGAGCTGCACGTAAATCTGCCTGTCCATTTGAAGATTCACGGGGAGAATAAGCAGCATCCTAACCGCCACGATCAGCCACAACAGGCAGACCATTCTGGGATGAAACCGTTTGGAGAGCTTTGGAGAAATAAGCAGCGCCAATAGAATGACAGGGGAAAGCCCAATAGCTAACTCCAGCATCCTGAAAAAGCTTTGCGCGAGCATATCATTCACCATCCAAGATCTTCTTGATTTTCTCCAAATCCTCCGCGCTCATGGAAGTGCGCTGGGCTAGGGCCGCCATTAACCGGACGGGGGAATTGCCATACAGCTTTTTAACAAAGTAGTTTGTTTCAAACTCCGTATAGGACTCCTCATTCACCAAAGGGGTATAGTAGTTGAGCCTGCCTACTTTTTCACACCGCAAAAAGCCCTTTCCCACCAATCGGCCCAGCAACACCTGTACCGATTGCAGCTTATGCTTCTTTATTTTATCCAACTGGCTAAGAATAGTGCCGGTGTGGATCATCTCACCACTCTGCCAAACAACAAGCATTATCTCCAATTCGGAGTCCGGCAATTTTTTAAGCTCCGCCATCGTATCAGCTCCTTTAGCAAACACTTGAATGTTATACATACTTTTGTCTGTATAATACCCTATCTTTTTTTATTTGTCAATATCAAAATCACAATACATTGGTAGAAAAGAAGCTTGATGCGATATCCCCATGAAATAAGGCCGGTGCGTCCGCACCGGCCTAAAAAAGTGAGTTATTTTTGATTTTGAGTACCATTGGCATCCACATAGGAATTTTCGGCGGGCAAAATTAGCTCCGACACCTTGACAAATTCATAGCCCTGCTGCTGCAATTCCGACAATATTTTAGGCAGTGCCGCCGGTGTCTGGCCGTTTTGTGTACCGATATGAAACAGGATAATGCTCCCCGGCCCGCATTTCAAGCTATTATCGACAATGGACTGGAGGGTAGCGTTGGACTGCCAGTCACGGCTGTCGGCATCCCATTGGATTACCTGGTATCCCAGTGCCTCCGCGTTCTCCACCACCATATTGTTGTAGCCGCCGGAAGGGACTCGAAACAGCCGGGGCTGGTCGGGTACAAGCTGGTTGATCTTTTTTTCGCATTCCAAAATCTGACTCTTAACGCCTTCCGCCGTTAAAGTGGTCATATCCGGGTGACTGTCGGAGTGGTTACAGATTTCGTGTCCCGCCGCGGCGATGGCTTTTATAGCCTCGGGATGCCGGTCAGCAAAATCTCCCACTACAAAGAAGGTACACTTGGCGTTATATTCCTTCAAAATGGACAACACCTGTTCCACCTCGTCCGCTTCCCAAGCGGCGTTAAAGGTCACCGCTATTTTTTTCTCCTGGGTACTTACATTATATATGGGAATTAGCCGTTCCTCCTGGGCTTGGGCGGGAACAGCGAAATTGTTTTTTACCGCCCCATATATGGCCGCCCCTAAAATTACCAAAGCTATCAAAATAATGCTGAGGCTCTTTTTAGTCAACGTTGCGTAAAACAATGTCTGTCCTCCTTTTTAGTTCATATATATGGAGATTGGCTTGTACTCTATGCTACATTTAAATTATGAATTATTGTTTAGTCCGGTTTCTTTTGGGTGAAAATATATTTATTATAGATGAAGGAGCGGTAGTTATACGAAATGTTATGAGAAAAATATTTGAAATAATTTTGACGGTTTCGTTTATTCAAGGGATTTTACACTAGTCTGCTCTGAATTTGCCTCATATAAAAATAAGGATGTTGGAGAAGATAAAGATGCGGTAAAATACATCAAGGCCTACAACCGCCAAAACTTGCAAGGAGTGAAATAGCAAAAATGAGAAAATTTTTTCAGTGTGCCGCTACCTTTTCCGGCATACTGTCTATAATGATATTGTCGTTCACCGGCTTGGTGGGGGCGGGATTGCCTGACGACTTTTATGTGCGGTACGGTGAATCTTTAAATATTGGCAATCAGATTTATACTGCATATAAAAATGACAGTTTGTCCACAGCTAACGCCATATCTGATTCAGGCCAATCCGGAACGGTGGCATTAAAATATCAGGGTATTCTTCCCATCAAGGAAGTCAGCGTCAATTACATTGAGGAAATCCAAGTGGTGCCTTGTGGCGTAGCTTTTGGCATTAAGATGTTTACCGCCGGTGTTGTGGTGGTCCGAACCGCCGATGTGGACAGTGAGCAAGGACTGGTGTGTCCGGCCGCGTTGGCAGGGATTAAAACAGGCGACGTCATTACTTCTATAGACGGAAAAGTAGTGGAAACCAATGAGCAAGTGGCGGAGCTCATCAATGCCAGTGGGGGCAAAGAAATTATTCTATCTATAAACCGCAAAAATCTTGGATTTGATATAACCATTACCCCTGTTAAATCCAACTATGACGGCGAATATAAAGGCGGTATCTGGGTGCGGGACAGCTCTGCCGGCATCGGCACTATGACCTTTTACAATGAAGAAAACGGCACCTTTGGTGGTCTGGGCCATCCTGTCTGCGATGTGGAAACCGGTGAGATTCTTCCCTTAATGAGCGGGGAAATTGTCGCGGTAGACATCACAGGCATCAATAAGGGTGTGGGCGGTGTTCCCGGCGAACTGAGGGGTAGTTTTTCCAGTAATGGCATCAGGGGCAATTTGCTGATGAATACAGAAACCGGCGTCTATGGAACCTTGAACGCCAACCCCACGGACCATTCTCCCATCCCCCTTGGACTTCGCCAGGAAATTGAAATCGGGGAAGCGACCATACTATGCACCTTAGATGGTGGGGATCCCCAAGAGTTTTCTGTAAATATCGAAAATGTTGATTTATCTGGGAGCAATCCAACTAAGAATATGGTTATTCGGGTAACCGATCCGCTCCTATTGGAGGCTACCGGCGGCATTGTCCAGGGAATGAGCGGCAGCCCCATCATACAAAATGGAAAATTGGTTGGAGCTGTCACCCACGTTTTCGTCAATGATCCCGCCAAGGGATATGGTATTTTTGCCGAAAATATGGTGAAGACATCAAGCCATCTTATGGAACTGAGTCTAACACACTGACATATTTACGCTATATTTATCGTATTTTGTCGAATTAAGGAAATTAGTAGTTGTAAAATTGGTAAAAATGTAATATTAATGTCGAAAATGAGCTTTACAAACATAAAATCTCATCTTATAATGTTATAAGAACAGTATTACTGTTTTATTTGAAAAGGTCTTGCATATATTTTTTCTATATGGTAATATATGGAAGTAATAAGTCAATGGAGGTATCAAGGTGGACAGTAAAGGAAAAATCCTCATTGCCGATGACAGTAAAGAATTCGGTGTAACCAGCGCGGCCATTTTACGCGCGTACGGCTTTGAGGTAATTTTGACAGCAAAGGATGGGCAAAAACTGATATCTGGTATTTTTGAGACCCGCCCAAAAGTAGTGTTAATGGACGTTTTTCTTCCTGGCGCGGATGCCATCGCGGTTATGAAAACCATTAGGGAGTCACCAGAAGGTATTGAAAAACCAAAATTTATGGTGATGTCCGGATATGACAATCCGGATCTGCAGAACGAAATCATGGCGTCTGGAGCTACGTACTACTTCTTAAAACCCTTCGATATGGAGACTGTAGCTGAGCGCATCTCTCAACTGGTTGATCCCAAAAACCATGCTCAACGCGCCATTCGCGCTGTGGCGGCGGGCGGCGAACCAGACTTGGAGGTACTGGTTACTGAAATTATTCACCAAATTGGTGTCCCTGCGCATATCAAGGGATACCATTATTTAAGGGAAGCTATTATTTTGAGCGTACAGGACAGCGATATTTTGAATTCTGTTACGAAAGTACTTTATCCGACAGTGGCAAAGCGCTTTGATACCACTTCATCCAGGGTTGAACGGGCTATCCGTCACGCCATCGAAGTGGCTTGGGACCGAGGGGATATCGATACCCTCAATTCTTATTTTGGATACACCATTAACGGAGGCCGCGGCAAACCCACCAACAGTGAATTTATCGCTATGATAGCGGATAAGCTGCGGTTGCGCTTAAAACAAAAGGTAATGTAGGGTATCGCTCGTAAAAACCGGTCACAGCATTGATAAAAAAATCAATGCTGTGACCGGCTTTTTATGCTTTTACAAAGAGGGTTGCGGAATTATTAAAGAATATAAAAAAATACAGCTGGCTGTCCATCACCAGAATGAACAGCCAGTGTATCTTGTAACGAGTTAAGAATATTATTAATAGAGAAAAAACTCTATCTGCAAACGCATCCATATCAATTCCAAAACATCCTAACTGCTACACAAATAGTATGGCTTGACAGTCTCCTGATAATCATGTAAATTTGTGCCAGGCAGATTTTTTATTTTGATGGATAAGCCCTTGCAAAAAAGCAGCTTTTGTGGTATTCTATTTTAGGTTATGTGAGAGTTGGAGGTGTTATTTGTGACTGTTTTTGGAATTGTCAGCGGCGTGTTGCTGTTGATTGTCAGTGTATTGATGACCATCGTCATTTTGCTTCAGCAAAATAGAAGCGAAGGATTGGGTTCGGCCTACGGCGATATGGGCCAATTTGAGGGCCAGCGTGGCAGAAGTTTGGATATGGCTTTAAGCCGCTATACCAAAATTTTGGCTATTGCCTTTGCTGTTTTAATTGTGGTGTCAAATGTCGTCATCGCTTTTTTGAAATAACAGAGTATAAGAGGCTTTATACGGGTTGTTGTATGATGCAACAGCCCGTATTTTTTTGTCCACCTACATTGATTTTTAGCCAGTGAAATGCTATAGTGCAAATAAGATATCACTGTGTACAAGCGGGGGTGTAGAAAGCGATAGAAATAAATTTTTATCCTTTAAAGCAGCATGAGGACAAGGATATCGCCTTTGTGGTAATGATGGCGAAATACTGTGGTCAATGGCTGTTCTGTAAGCATCGGGAGAGGACTACCTATGAAATTCCCGGAGGCCACCGGGAGGAAGGGGAATCCGCGCTTGAAGCGGCCCGGAGGGAGCTTTATGAAGAGACGGGGGCCCTGTCGTTCGAAATACAGCCGGTGTGTATTTACGGTGTGTGCAGGGTGGGGGAGGAAGAATCCTTGGGGATGCTGTATTATGCGGAAATCCATGAACTGGGAGCTTTACCTCAAAGCGAGATAGAGGCGGTGGAGCGGTTTGACGCACTGCCTGAAAGCTTGACCTATCCCTTCATTCAGCCTCATTTATACCAAAAGGTCACGGCGTTTTTAGAGAATATAGTTTGATAAAAAGGAGAGTAATTTATGGCGAAGTATACAATTGGTGTGGATTACGGCACCCTGTCCGGGCGGGCGGTGCTGGTGAATGTGGCTGGCGGAGAGGAAGTGGCTTCGGCCGTATATGATTATCCTCATGGCGTGATGGACCGCCAGTTGCCCACCGGGAAGAGGCTGGGTCATGACTGGGCTTTACAGCATCCCCAGGATTACTTGGATGTGCTGGCCCACACCATCCCGGCGGTGTTGCGGGAATCCGGAGTCAACCCGGAGGATGTTATCGGCATCGGCACCGACTTTACCGCCTGCACCGTTCTGCCGGTGATGGCGGATGGGACTCCACTGTGTTTTATGGAAGCGTACAGGGATGAGCCCCACGCCTATGTGAAGCTATGGAAGCACCATGCCGCGCAGGACAAAGCCAATGCGCTCAATGAGATTGCCCGGCAGAGGGGTGAGTCCTGGCTGGGCAACTACGGCGGGAAAATTTCCTCTGAATGGGCTATTCCCAAGCTGTGGCAGATTTTGGACGAGGCCCCGTATTTATATGAAAAGATGGACCGGTTTATCGAGGCGGCGGATTGGATTATCTGGCAGCTTTGCGGCAGGGAAACCCGCAATTCCTGCACTGCCGGTTACAAGGAGATATATAATAAACGTGCCGGATACCCCTCCACCGAATTTTTTAAAGCCCTGGATCCCCGCTTGGAGCATGTGGTGGAAGAAAAATTAGGTATTGAGATTTTACCCTTGGGCGCTAAGGCCGGGGCGATTACTGCTGAGGCCGCCAGGTTAACAGGACTCAAAGAAGGTACGGCTGTCTGTGTAGGTAACGTGGATGCCCATGTCTGCGTACCTGCCGTGCGAATTGACGGGCCGGGCAAGATGCTGGCCATCATGGGCACCTCCACCTGCCACATGGTCATGGGGGAGAAGGAAATCCAGGTACCCGGCATCTGCGGGGTCGTGGAGGACGGCATTCTGCCGGGATTCTTTGGCTATGAGGCGGGCCAATCCTGTGTAGGCGACCACTTTGCCTGGTTCATTGACAACTGCCTGCCCGCCTCCTATTATCAAGAGGCCCAGGCGCAAGGCAAAAATATCCACGTGTATCTGCGGGAAAAAGCCCAGGTACAGCGCCCAGGTGAAAGCGGCCTGCTGGCATTGGATTGGTGGAACGGCAACCGCTCGGTTTTGGTGGATGTGGACTTGACCGGCATGATGCTGGGCATGACTCTCCAGACCAAGCCGGAGGAGATGTACAGGGCCTTGATTGAGGCCACCGCCTACGGTACCCGGAAGATTATCGAGACCTTCCGCGAAAATGGAGTGGAGGTGAGCGAGTTTTACGCCTCCGGCGGCATTTCTCAAAAAGACCCTATGACCATGCAGATTTACGCCGATGTCATCGGATTGCCGGTCCGCATTGCCGGTTCGGCGCAGGGCCCCGCTTTGGGCAGCGCCATCTTTGGGGCTGTGGCGGCGGGCAGCGCCCAGGGAGGGTATGATAATATTTTTGAAGCCACCCGCAACATGGGCAAGCTCAAGGACCAAGTATATATGCCTATCTCTGAAAATCAAGAGGTCTATGACCGGCTGTATGCGGAATACAATATATTGCATGATTATTTTGGCCGGGGCGCCAATGATGTGATGAAGCGTCTTAAGGAACTAAAGAAACAAGCCTGAACAGGCGGGGGTGAAATATATGCTAAAAAAATTAAAACAAGAGGTTTTGAGCGCTAATCTAGCACTGTCCCGCTATGGCTTGGTGACCTTTACTTGGGGCAATGTCTCCGGTATCGACAGGAAAAAGGGGCTTGTGGTGATCAAACCCTCCGGAGTCGCCTATAAGGAGATGGCTGCTGACCACATGGTGGTGGTGGACCTGGATGGCAAAGTGGTTGAGGGGGAGTTGAAGCCTTCCTCCGATCTGGATACCCATCTGGAATTGTATAGAAATTTTGAAAATATCGGCGGCGTTGTGCACACGCACAGCCGGTGGGCCACGATTTTTTCCCAGGCTGGATGGGGTGTGCCCGCGTTGGGCACCACCCATGGAGATTATTTTTACGGGGAGGTCCCTTGCACCCGGCTCATGACACCACAGGAGATTGCCGGAGCCTACGAATTGGAGACCGGCAGGGTGATTGTTGAGCGGTTTGCGGATCTGAACCCGGATCAGATGCCCGGCGTGCTGGTGCGCAGCCACGGACCATTCACCTGGGGCGCGGATGCTATGGACGCGGTTCACAACGCGGTTGTACTGGAGGAGGTAGCCATGATGGCGTGGCATACCCTTATGCTCGACAACCGGATTTCGCCTATGCAGCAGGAGCTGTTGGACAAGCACTATTTGCGCAAGCATGGGGAAAACGCCTATTACGGGCAGTAATTTGCGCGGGGAATACGTGATGAATTATGTTGAATTGACGGAACAGCACTATCCTGTAATAGCCAAGCACTATGTTGAAACCTACAACGCGCCGCCCTGGAACGACAGATGGACGGAGGAACTAGCGGAAGAAAAGTTGCGGGAGATGATGGATTGCAGCGGCGCGTTCGGGCTTATCTGCTATGATGACAGCGGTAGCTTTTCGGGAGTGATTCTGGGCAATATTGAGATCTATTTTGACTGCAAACAGTTTTTTATAAAGGATTTCTTTGTTCCTTTATCCTGTCAAAATCAAGGGATTGGATCGCTGTTGATGGGGGAGCTGGAAAAGCGGCTGCGGAAAATGGGGATTCACAAAACCTATTTATTTACCGCAAAAGGGGAGCGCACGGAAGGCTATTATCAAAGACGTGGTTTTGTCCGCTGGGACGACATGATCCTTATGGGGAAAAAGCTTTAATCTTTGTCCTTTTATATCCTTTTTGTTATATCCTTTTTGCCGAAGATATGTCCATTGACAGTCCAAGGGGAAGGGTGATATACTAATAACAAACCGTGCACGTGCACGCAAGAATGAATGTTGTTTGAAATACTGGAAAGGGTGTGACAAATGGAATACATATTGGGCGTGGACATCGGTACCTCAGGGACCAAGACGGTGCTGTTTGACCGGACGGGCGCTTCTGTGGCCTCCCATACGGTGGAGTACCCCATGTACCAGCCGCAAAACGGATGGGCGGAGCAGGACCCTGAGGATTGGTGGAACGCGACGGCCGCGACGATTCGAAAGGTCATTGAGGTAAGTCAAATCGATCCGGGGGACATAAAAGGGATTGGCCTTTCAGGCCAGATGCATGGGCTGGTGATGCTGGACGAGAACGACAAGGTGCTGCGCCGGTCCATTATCTGGTGCGATCAACGGACGGCTAAGGAATGTGAAGAGATTACCCAAAAGGTGGGGGAGAAGCGGATGATTGAGATCACCGCCAACCCGGCTCTAACTGGGTTTACAGCCTCAAAGATCCTGTGGGTGCGCAATAATCAGCCCGAAATTTATGCCCGTTGCCGTCACATTCTTTTGCCCAAGGATTATGTGCGGTTTATGCTCACTGGTGCGTTTGCCACCGAGGTCTCCGATGCCTCAGGCATGCAGGTGCTGGATGTACCGAAGCGCCGGTGGTCCCAGGAGGTTCTCGCCAAGCTGGAGATTGACCCCAATTTGTTGGCAAAGGTGTATGAATCCCCTGAGGTCACCGGCCATATTACGGCTGAGGCGGCCAGCCTCACCGGATTGAAAACCGGCACCATTGTAGTGGGCGGGGCCGGAGACAACGCGGCCGCCGCGGTGGGCACCGGCGTTGTGGAGGATGGCAAGGCATTTGTTACCTTGGGGACCTCTGGCGTGGTCTTTGCCCACACCGATCAATTGGCCATTGATCCTAAGGGCAGGGTACATACCTTTTGCTGCGCTGTGCCGGGGGCCTGGCATGTGATGGGTGTCACCCAGGCGGCGGGATTGTCCCTCAAATGGTTTCGGGATGAGTTTTGCGCCGCCGAGGTAGAGGCTGCCAAAGGCATGGGGGTGGACCCCTATGTGTTGATGGACCAGCAGGCGGAAAGGGTGCCGCTGGGCTGCGACAAGCTGTTGTATCTGCCGTATTTGATGGGGGAAAGGACGCCCCATCTGGACCCCAATTGCAGGGGCGTGTTCTTTGGCCTCAGCGCCATCCATACCAAATTCCACCTGCTCCGCGCAGTCATGGAGGGGGTTGCTTATTCCCAGCGGGACAGCATGGAGGTTTTGCGGGAGATGGGTGTGGAGGTCAATGAGATGTTTGCCTGCGGCGGCGGCGGCAGAAGCGGCATCTGGCGCCAGATGCTGGCGGACCTGTTTGCGTGTCCGGTGAAAACCCTGGAATCCAACGAAGGCCCCGCCCTGGGTGTGGCGATCTTGGCAGGTGTGGGGGCTGGTTTATACAGCAGTGTGCAGGAGGCCTGCCGGCAGGTGGTTAAAGCCAAGGCGTCCCAGCCGCCTATAGGGTCAAACAGCCGCCAGTATGAGCAGTATTATCAGGTGTATAGGTCGCTCTATTCCTCTATGAAACCGGGATTTGACGCCTTACAAAACATACGGCAGTGAAAGGAAGTGCGAGAATGCCTATAGCGATACAGGAAATTACCAGTGAAAACTTTGTGAAATATGGCAGGGTTATTGAGAGCTATGACTTTGCCCCATTGATTCAGGCGATGGCTGAAACGCCGTTGCCTCAGGATACCGTCTATGTTCCCTCCGATCCGGCGCTGGAAAAGCTGGCGGTGTTTGAGGAATTGTCCCAGGGCTTTTACGGCGGAATGCCCATTCAGATTGGCTATTGTAGTGGCAATAACCGCCTGCTCAACGGCTTGGAGTATCACCGGGGCTCGGAGGTCAACATCGCCT
>Ga0153944_1001289_pt1 | contig 10264 bp, 9 predicted proteins | sample TSNJ028MetaG_FD_104703 | JGI IMG/M metagenome (GOLD analysis project Ga0153944, IMG submission 104703) | Attine ant fungus gardens microbial communities from New Jersey, USA - TSNJ028 MetaG | ecosystem: Host-associated > Fungi > Mycelium > Unclassified | place: USA: New Jersey, Wharton State... | reverse complement strand
CAAAGCAAATTCGGTTTCCATACATTGTATGAAAGTGACGACGAACTGATTGAAAAAGCAGATGTTGATGCGTACGTCATCACCCAGATGTATACGCGCCATTACTTTCTACTGCCTAAATTGCTGAAGCTTGGCAAACCGGTGCTTACAGAAAAGCCAGTAGCCTACTCGTTGGAAAAAGCAATGGAAATAGAAAAGTGTGTCCGTGAAAATAATGCAACATGCATGGTGGCATATCAATTACGGAGTGACCTGGGTACAAAATATGTTAAGAATGTCATGAAAGAGTGGCAAGAATCTGGCCAGTACGGTAAGCTGAACTACATTCGTATATACGCACCGAAAGGTGACGGTGGTTACGGCGGGAATGATAAATTCATTGATACGGGAGAGCCCTTCTGTGATGACGGTTTCGTCCCGGAGATATCTAACAGGGAAATAGTTGATTCACTCTATCGGTGGCAGGCGGATAAGTACAACTGGTTTTTAAATTGCCAGTCACATTTTGTAGATTTGCTGCATTACTACATGGATGAGCCTCTTAAAGTTGTATTTGCGGGAAAAGATGTATTTGTCATTGTTCTCGAGGGGATTAACAGCGGAATTCAGGTTACTTTAGAAGTGTGTCTGTATGATGAAAAATATGAATGGAGCCACAGAGATGAGATATTCTTTGAAAAGGCTAAAATTGTGGTGAACCGTCCTCCATCTTTGGGGTTAAATGTACGTTCCCACGTAGAGCTTTACAAACAGGATGATACAGAACCATCTATTGTAAGCCCGGTTCTGCCCTATACTGACCCGATGCTGTCGGCAGCGAAAGATTTCCTGGCCGTTTGCAGGGGTGAAATAGTCCCGCCTTGTGACATCACTCAGGGGATACAAGATATGATCGTTTGTCGCGATATTGTTAAGTTGGCATATGGTCTTGATCCTTTAGGAAGTAAATCTGAATGACAGATATATTCTTAACAGAAATTTTGGCTTTTGGTGAAAATGCTTAAAAGAGGAGCGCAAAATGAAAGAAGATATGCAACGTTTGCAGGAAATAGCAAAAGAGTGGATGGAAATTGCCAGTTCACCTGCTATGGAAGAACGAAAACGCCTTTGGAAAGCCTGTAGAGATTTAAAAAGCGAACGGCCAATGATACGGTTTGATGCATATTTCCTGGAGGGGTACATAGCAGAAGAACAGCTTGTCTGTCAGGACACCCAACTTCGTGATATTGAAAAAATGATGCTCGGGATGATCGGAGTAACCCCTATGTGGGATAAGTTTGAAGCGGAAATGAGGGATACTTATCAAGCAACAAATGGTGGCAAAAACTTGGAGATTATCTTTGGAGATTTATATGATATCAATAAAGAATGGGGCAGATTGACGGAAGCGGTAAAATTGACATACAGAATTTTGAAACTATAAGAGTGGAAGGTGAAGTTATGGAATACAGGAATTTATTTTCTCCGATCACTATCGGCAGTATGACCTTGAAAAATAGAATATCTATGCCGCCGATGTACACAAAGTATGCCAATGCGGATGGCAGTATCAGTGAAAGAATAAAAGGCTATTTCTCAGAGCGGGCTAAAAATGGTGTTGGATTTATGCTGATAGAGAATACGTGTGTTGATTGGGAATATGGGCATTCGATAGGAAATCCGGTAGCGATCTGTAATGACCGCTTTGGTGCCGGGCTTAATGAATTGGTGGAAGAAATGCACAAATATGGGGCTAAGATTGCACCGGAGCTTCACCACACCGGCAGGTTGCAAACCTGGAAAAATATCGGTAGACAGCCGATAGCCCCATCCTCAATAGAACTCCCAGGCTATGACACACCGCGGGAGATGACAGCGGAAGAAATAGAACTGACGATACAAAAATATGTGGATGCGGCAATCCTTGCACAAAAAGTTGGTTTTGATGCTGTGTGGATTCATGGGGCACATGGATACTTGATTTCCCAGTTTGTTTCACCACTCACTAACTTACGAAAAGACCAGTTTGGTGGCAGCTTTGAAAACAGAATAAGGTTCAGTCTGGAGATTGTAAGGCGCGTACGTGCCGCCGTCGGTATTCATTTTCCTGTTGGTTTTCGATTTTCTGCCGATGAATGGGTTCCGGGCGGGTTCTGTTTAGAAGAGGGTATTCAATATGCACAGGCGTTAGAGCTGGCGGGAGTAACTGTTCTGGATGTTTCGGCCGGTGGCGTTGGATCGCCATCCAATTCTCCTATGCAGGGACAACCGGTGAATTTTGTCGCATATTTGGCAGGAAAGATAAAGTCCTCTGTGCAGGTACCGATATTTACAGCTGGAAGTATGGGAACGAATCCTCAATTTGCAGAAAGTCTGCTTGCAGAAGGTAGTGCAGATGTCATACATTTTGGTCGCTCTCTGATTGCTGACCCGGAGCTTCCAAGAAAGTTGTTTGAAAACCATCCGGAAGAGATAAGGCCATGTTTACGTTGCAATGAATGTCAGGGAATTGTGCTCAATCATCAAGGTCTGCAATGTGCGGTGAACCCGTGTGTCGGCAGAGAGTATAAAGAGAAGATCCTGCCTGTGGCTACAAAAAAGAAGATCCTGGTTATTGGGGCAGGGCCCTGCGGAATGCAATATGCGATTACAGCTGCACAAAGAGGCCATAAAGTAACCGTTTTAGAAAAGAATAAGTTTGCGGGTGGTCTGGTTTATGTTGCAGGTGTCCCCGTATATAAGAAAAAGGAATTGTGGGGGCTGGTAAAGTACTATGAAAAAATGGCACTGAAACTGGGGATTACTCTTGTTCTCAACACAGAAGTTGAAACAGATATCATAGAGTGGTATGAGCCTGACCAAGTAGTATTGGCTACGGGAGCGCACCCCCTGAAGGATAAGATGCCCGGTGCTGCAGAGATAGAAAACGCGTATAGTGTATTGTTAAATGGAGCAGTCAATGTAGGGAAACGCGTGGTTATCATTGGCGGCAGCGGAGTTGGAACAGATTTGGCGATGTATTTGCGTGAAAAAGGAAAGGATGTTGTCATTCTGGAGATGCTGGATGAAGTTTGTCGAGAGCTAAATGTCCTGTTAAGAAGCTATCTCTTGAATTTGCTGAAAGACAATCATGTTGAAACATATACGAACTGCCAGGTGATTGAGATCAGTCAGGGGAAGATTCTGGCGCAAAAGGATGGGCAGGTTATTACCTTTGAATGCGATACAGTGATCAGTGCCACGGGCTTTGAACGCGAGGATGATTCTGTCCTGATGAGCAGCATAACCAGGCGTGGTATTCAGGTGAAAAGAATCGGCGCCGAAAAGGGCACCGGACATATCATGACGGCTACAAGGCAAGGGTTTCTGCATGCATTTATGGATGATTAGTGTCAGAGGTATAAATAAGTTGGAAGTCTTGTAGCGGCAGTATAAAAGGGAGATTTATTATATGATGAAACACCTGCGAAGACTGGGTAATGCCCTAATGCTTCCGGTAGCGTGCCTTCCAGTAGCCAGCATTTTTATGGGTCTTGGATACTGGATTGGTTCAACTGCCTGGGGTACCAATAGTGTTGTCCCGATATTTTTGATTAAGGCAGGAGGAGCATTAATCGACAATATGGCGCTTCTATTTGCAATTGGTGTTGGGGTTGGTATGTCAGAGGATAATGATGGTACTGCAGGTTTAGCCGGGTTAGTGTCCTGGCTGGTAATTACAACATTGCTTGAGCCCGAAGCAGTTGCAGTTTTTAAGAGGATTCCTGTCGCAGATGTTGCACCGGCATTTGAAAAAATTAATACTCAGATTATTGGTATCATAGCTGGTTTGATTGGGGCCGCCTGTTATAACAGGTTCAAAGAAACCCAGCTGCCGGAAGCATTATCTTTCTTCAGCGGAAAACGTTGTGTCTCGATTATTACTGCGGCCAGCTCTTTAATTGCAACGTTGATCCTGTTTTTCGTATGGCCAGTGCTGTATGGAGGGCTGGTATCATTTGGGAAAGCCATTGCTTCCACTGGTCCTTTTGGAGCAGGTATCTATTTGTTCTTTAATCGTATTCTGGTTCCATTTGGACTAACCAATGCGTTGAACTCGGTATTTCTGTTCGATGTTGCCGGAATTAATGATTTGGGAAACTTCTGGTCTGGCAATGGTGTCCGGGGTGTAACGGGTATGTACATGACAGGATTTTTCCCGGTTTTAATGTTTGGTTTACCAGGAGGCGCACTTGCAATGTATCATACCGCCAAAGAAAAAAAGAAAAAAATCGTGGCAGGTATCTTATTTTCAGGCGCGCTTTCCTCTCTATTTACCGGTGTTACAGAACCACTGGAGCTTGCCTTCATGTTCCTGGCGCCTGGACTTTACCTGATTCATGCGGTATTATCTGGTGTTTCAGCAATGATTTGTACATTGCTTCCGGTACGTGTGGGTTTTAACTTTTCCGCTGGTCTGGTTGACTGGATTCTATGTTTTAAGGCACCGATGGTGGTGAATCCATGGCTTGTTATTCCCCTTGGGTTAGGGTTTGCTGGTGTTTACTACATCGTTTTTCGTGTGGTTATTACTGCGTTTAACCTAAAAACTCCGGGTCGGGAGGATGAGGGCGATGAAGCAGAAAAGGTAGAATGATTAAGTTGGTTAAGCAACTTGAAAATGGATTAAATCTGATGAAACGTTAATTCTGTGTGTGTTTATGATATCCTGAAAAATAATAATAGATTGTATTAGGAAAGAGGAAGCGATGAACCAACAATTAATCAATAAATTAAAAGTAATCAGAGACGAAGAAGAGGATATTAAAGGCGGAAGATTGTTTGCAATGGAAGGCTGTGAAGGACAGATGCTGACAATCGATGTCACAAAAATATTAAAAGATGATGAAGATATCGGTATTTTGCCATGTACCCGACTCATTGACTTTTCTGTGCACAAACATAATTATATTGAAATCGTATACGTTTGTCAGGGAGAGATCACGCATGTTATTGAAAACAAAGAGCTTACGATGAAGCCCGGTGACCTACTTTTCATGAATCACTGTGTCCATCACAGCATGAAAATGGCCAAAGAGCAGGATGTGGCAATTAACCTTGTTGTAAGGCCGCGTTTTTTTGATATTCCACTTTCCATGCTGAAAAAGGACAGCATATTGGCTGATTTTCTGGTTAATATCATTAGGAAAGATACAACAATCCCACAATACCTCCATTTTCAGCCCCACGGTAACCAGGCGATAGAGAATCTGCTGGAAAACATCATTGAATCGGTTCTAAGAGAAAAGAAGCAGGAACAAGAGCTCAATCAGCTCACCATGGGTCTTGTATTCCTGCACCTACTGCAACATATAAACACCTTGGGAGAGACATCCACGCAAGACTACAAAAGCATTCTGGTTGATACTACTTTACAATATGTAAATTGCCGTTATCAAGATGCGAATCTGACCGAACTGGCTGTAATGGTGCATCGTTCCCTGTCGGATCTTAGCAAACTTATCAAGAAATATACGGGCCATACTTTTCAGGAACTTTTGCAAAGAAAGCGTTTTCATAAAGCAATAGAACTTCTGGTAGACACTGCTTTGCCAGTTGCGGATATTATAAAATTAGTTGGATATGAGAACAGCACCTATTTCTATAACAAATTTCATGAAAAATTTCAGACATCTCCAAGAGAATACCGCATCCGTTATAAAAACAAGGATATGTAGCATATGTATGTGTAATTTAAGGAAATAAGGTTCTATTTTCTCTGCAACTGAGGTTCTATTTTTGAAACAGTATATAAGGTATAATGAATAAAATTTTACATTAAACGAAAGGGAAGGGTGAGATCTTGAAAGATATAGAAATATTACGAGAACTTGCAAAAGAACTTGCACAAATTGCTGCACTTCCACAACAAGAAGAGACAATACGACTTTGGAAAAAATTGAATTCCCTGAAGCCGGAACGTCCCATGTATACGATCAACCAGATTTGCTGGCATGAGATTAATGTGGAAGATGCACTTACTTTGCAGTGTGAAGATCCATTTTATCAGGAAATAGAAACAGACCTGCGGCGGCGCCTATACCGGAATAAATACCTAAAAGATGATTTTGTATATGAGGCGGCAATTTACATCCCTACGGTTGTCGTTGGATTGAATAGTGGTTTAGAAGAAAAGAAAGACACAATCATACTGAATGAAGACAAAGAGGCGATCATGGCACAACATTTTCATGATCAGCTTAAGACAGAGGCAGACCTTGAAAAGCTTCAGATACCGGATTTTTGGATTGATGTCGAGGCAACCAGGAAAAGAGAGGAGATGACAGAGGACGCTGTAGGCGACATTCTGGAAGTTGTAATGGATGGAGTAGATTTTGGTTTTTTTGTGTGGGATTATCTGGTGCAATGGCGGGGGTTTGACAACCTGCTTGAAGACATCACTTATGAGATTGACTTTATCCATCAAATTGTAGATAAAGCTACTAATATACAACTGGCAATATTAGATAAGTTGGAAGCTATGAACCTTTTAAAAAAGCGACCGCAACTAATTCATTGTTCCGGAACATTTACAGACGAATTGCCAAAATCAGAAAATGCGGATCCTATGCATCCAAAAGCTATAGATTCATGGACTTGTGGAGAGGCTCAAATCTTATATCTGGTTTCGCCCAAAATGCATAATGAACTGGAATTTGAGTATGTGAAAAAGTGTTTTGACCGTTTTGGTCTGGTTTACTATGGCTGTTGCGAACCTCTTGATGATCGTCTGGAATATGTAAAGCAGATTCCCAATCTGCGTAAAATTTCCTGTAGTCCATGGGTAAAAAACCATGAGCGTTTTGCGGAAGAGTTGGAAGGAAGGTATGTAATGTCTCATAAACCAAACCCGGCATTTTTGGTAGATGGCATGTATCATCCGGACAAAATCCGCAAGAATATGCAGATGCTTTTAGATGCTTCGAATAAGTATAACTGTCCCTGTGAATTTCTGTTAAAGGATATTTCTACCGTCAGTAATAAGCCGGAACGCTTATTTGAGTGGTCACGCATAGCGGATGAAGTATTGCGTAGATAGTGAGGATAACTATTATGATTTCAAGAAAAGAAAGATTACTCCGTACACTAAAAGGAGAACATGTAGACAGGCAGCCGATAAGCTTTATTGAGATTGAGGGTATTACACAGAATTCCGATGATCCAGACCCATTTAATGTATATTCGGATCCATCATGGCATCCGCTTCTTGAGATGGCAGTAAAGGAGACTGACAGGATCGTCTCAGTTTTGCCTGCCTTTAGCGGAAATGGATGGGAAGAACTTGGCTGTTACAAGAAGGTAACTGAAAACACCGCAGATCGTATTGATATCCATGAAGAGCTTCTGATCGGAAATCAAAAACTTACGAGCCATTTTTACCGGAATACGGATATAGATACACTTTGGTGTATGGAACATTTTATCAAGGATGAGGATGATATCCGGGCTTATCTGGAACTTCCGCGAGAAGAAGTCGGAGAGTTTGATACAAATATGGTTTTACAGATAGAGGAGCAGCTCGGCGACACGGGCATTGTTTCCATTGATATCGGAGACACACTATGCGATGCTGCGATTCTGATGCCAATGGAAGTTTATCTGATTATTGCCATGACTGAGCAGGAGCTGTTTGTAAAGTTGCTCAACCGCATACACGAAGTCAAGCTGCAAAGAATAGAAAAAATAGCAAAAGCACTGCCAGGCAGACTTTTCCGCGTATGCGGTCCTGAGTTTGCCACCGCGCCCTATCTGCCACCACAGCTTTTCAAAAAATATGTGCAGGAATATGATCAGGATATCATTGATATCCTTCATAAGAATTCCTGTTATGTGCGCATCCATTGTCACGGAAGAGTACGACAGGTTCTGGATATGATAGCAGAAATGAATTGGGACGGAATCGACCCGTTGGAACCGCCCGGACAAGGTGATGTTGAACTTGCCTATGTAAGAGAAAAATACGGGGAAAACATGGTCCTTTTTGGGAATATCGAAGCTGCTGAAATCGCAACAATGAAGCCTGAAGCTTTTAAAGAGCGAGTTAAAAAAGCAGTAGAAGATGGTAACCGTGGGTCGGGAAGGGGATTTGTGTTTTGCCCATCTGCACCACCTCTTGGCAGAGAAATCAGTGAACAGGTGTTAACAAACTACCGGCTTATGTTGGAGGCTGCCTATGACAAATGAGAAAACTGGATTATATAAAAAGGTACTGAATCTGCGTAAAATATCCTGTAGCCTATGGGTGAAAAACGATGAACGTTTTGCTGAAGAGCTGGAAGGGAAAAAAGGAAGGTGAGCGTATGAAAGCATTATTTCTGACTCAATTAGGGGATATTGATACAAAAACCCTGGGTAAATTTGAACTTCGGGATCTTCCGATACCAGAACCTGGGGATGAGGATGTTCTGATCAAAGTTGCATATGCATCCATATGCGGGACTGATGTACACAGTTTTAAGGGGGATCACCCTTTCAGGCTGGATATGCTCAGTTGCATACCAATGAGACTTGGGCATGAAGTGTCAGGTGTTATTATGCAGGTAGGAAAAAGGGCTAAGGAATGCGGATTTATGCCGGGTGATCGGGTAACCTGTAATGATGTGCATTTTTGTGGGTCATGTTATTTTTGTCGAACCGGGCGTGAAAATTTCTGCATGAATAAGCTTGTACAGGAAGATGGAATGAGCGAGTATATCTGCTGGCACATGTCCCAGGTATTTAAGATTCCAGACAATGTATCGCTGCTGTATGCATCTCAGACTGAACCACTATCAGTCGCAGTGAATGCAAATCGTATTGCACAGGTTCGATATGGTAGTCGTGTGGGATTATTTGGCTGCGGCGGTGTTGGACTGATGGCACTGCAGATTGCCAAAATGGGTGGAGCATCACAGGTCGTAGTATTTGATATTGTGCAGGAGAAGCTTGAGGTTGCAAAGGATCTGGGAGCTGATGTATGCATTAATATGAATGATATGGAGCACACCAGGCAGGCGATGGCTTTGACAGGCGGTCTGGGATTCGATTCGATCATCGAGAGTACAGGTGTAGCATCGGTCGCACAAAGAACCCTTGACTTACTGTCACCGGATGGACACGCGGTATATTTCGGTCTCTATGGTTCCGGGCTTGATCTAAAAGTCAGCTTAAAGGATTTATTTTTCAGGCAGATGCACCTTCATGGGATGATGGCGAAGGCTGATATTTTCCCATACGTAGTAAGTTTGCTACATCGAGTGAACTTTGACACGTTAACCGTTTATAAATTGGATGATTATGAGCAGGCGTTTACGGATGCGCTTTCTGGCAAGTTGTTCAAGATTGCTTTAGAAATTGATGGAGGATTAGACTGTCAGTAATAAACCGGAGCATTTATTTGAATGGGCTTATATAGCGGATGAATATGTGAATCCGGTATTAATATTGTTAAATAGGATTTTGCACGAATAATAAGGGAAGTAAAGGTAAGATCAGGATGAACAGACGCGCGTTCAAAATGAAAATTTATGAAGGCATGGCAAAAGAGTATGAAAAGCGCCACAAGGAGTTGTGGCCGGAAATGAGAAAAATGATTCTCGAGTATGGAGGCAGTAATTATTCGATATTTCTTGATAGGGAAACAGATATCTTATTTGGATATATTGAAATAGAGGATACAGATAAATGGAATCAAAGTGCCGATACGGTCATCTGCAGAAAATGGTGGGGTTTTATGGCTGATATCATGGAGACTAATCCGGACAACAGCCCGGTATGTATCGATTTGTTGGAAGTATTTCATTTAGATTAAACACAGTGTAGAAAGAAATCAAGATAAAGAAGACAGATGTAAAGTTTGAACCTCTACGACTGATATTCCGATGTTTCCGGCTGGAATAAGTGCTCAGATCGGTATATTGTGAATCGCCTTCTATTTCGCGGATAACGCGGCGGGCGATCAGATCCATTTCCGAAGAAGAGCGGGAAAAGTTCAGATATTTACATCCAAACAAAAGCGGCGGGCACGCAGGCCGTGTATGTACCTCTTTGGCACCGCTTTGGTATAAGAATTCGGTGGTTTCACCAAGCTGTGTACCTCAGAAGTGTTAAGTAAAAGATAGGAAGATGTTACTGTTCACTCCGTGACCAGTAACACGCTACGCGATGCACAGAAATTATGCATACTGCATAATTTCGCGCTGGCAATCCTCGGATTTTCTGTGACTTCCGCTTTGCTTCACTCACAAAAAATACCTCGCGGGATAGT
>Ga0153944_1001283_pt1 | contig 10296 bp, 8 predicted proteins | sample TSNJ028MetaG_FD_104703 | JGI IMG/M metagenome (GOLD analysis project Ga0153944, IMG submission 104703) | Attine ant fungus gardens microbial communities from New Jersey, USA - TSNJ028 MetaG | ecosystem: Host-associated > Fungi > Mycelium > Unclassified | place: USA: New Jersey, Wharton State... | reverse complement strand
CACATTGGCCGGCAGGGCGTCGCCGCGGACATCCTTTTCAAGCTGTATAAAGGGAGGGCTCTCCAATAACAAGTGAGAAAAATTAAACATATGTTCCTCCTTGATGGCTCACTGGTCCTGTGGGTTCACAGGGTATATTTATTATATGATAGAAGCGAAGCGGATATGGAATAATCAGCCATCGCCGTAGGCGGGCTATAAATCCGTATAATAACCGCCACCCCTGGGGTTATTATACCACAGATAGGCATCGAAACAAGGGCCTTTGTGAAAAGGGAAAATGACGGAGCATAACCGCCGTGGTTCTCCCTTTTCAGGTATTGTGGAGTAAGGCGAAATGTCTTATTTTATGGTATTATGCTTGCTTTTGCATCTATAGCGAAAAAGGAAAGTATTTATATTATAATAAGCACTTTATAGTTCTACTTAATACAGTGTCCCAAGGTCTTGGTTCAATCAATCTAATCCCTAATTTCCTACAAGTATCCGATATCCATTTTCCATATGCAACGCTTATGTCAGCCCTGTAAGGTTGTAAATCGCCGCCTTCCCTTGATAAATAATTCTGCAATATATGATTTTTGTCTGTTTCCTGCACAAAAATTGATTTTACCTCTGGATTCTCGAAAGATACTGTAAATTCGGGATAGACAAAATCGCCCTCAATAATGATAGGTAATTTATCTTCAATATGCCTGTTTGCAAGCTCTTTTAATACCGGCGCCATCTCTTTGCTTACATCAATCAGCCAGTTTACGTTGCCTTCAACTCCGATATCCTTCCAGTTTATGCCGGTACTCCAATAATGTATTGCAGGAAAATTTTCTTTTGTTGTAACCGTTTTTACGGATAGGTGAACATCATCTACCTCTAAAACATTCACACCATAGAAGCGGGCGATTTCATAAGCGAGACTCGATTTGCCTGTTCCCGAAGCACCGCCAATAAATAGAACTGTCCAGTTCCTATCATCGTTCATTTTACCAACCTCACTTATACATTCGCTTTTTGAGCAGAAAGTGGAGTATCTTTAATTATACTATAGGGTATGTATGGATTCCATCTGATGTATAATTATTTATAGTAGTCATCGCAGCTCTAAAATAGTGACGTTTTAATAGCTCCTAAATCGGGCAGAAGGCTATAATCCTGGACAAGCGTTCCAGGTCAAGGGAAAGGGCCGCGGCTTCGACCGCCGGTGTATCGCTGCCGGGTACGGCCACGCTTAAGGGAAAAGCGGAAAACATTTCCGCATCTCCTTCACCATTGCCCGCCACCACGCAATGTGCTTTATCCAAACTCAGGGCTTGGCACAGGCTCCCTATTCCGGAAAGCTTGGTGGCGCGGGAATGGGTGAGGCTAATTTTTCCATCCTCAAATACGGCGTGGTAATGGGAGAGGGACGGCTTGATCTGCCCGTACTCATCCCGGGTGGAGCGCAAAATAATTTTGCAAGGCTGTCCCTTGGCCTCATAGATCCGGTGCCGGGCGGAGGATAAGGCTGCGGGAATTCCCGTATCCACCGGGATAACCTTGTGAAAGCCGCTGTCAAAATGGCGCAGGTCGGCCCCGTTGGAGAAGGCTCCCCCCGCAATCCACCGCCATATGGAGCGGCACCGCCGCCGGGCATCCTCAAAGGGCAGGGCGGTGGCCAGCATGATGGGGCGGCCGCCCTGCGCCATCCGTTCCACCGCGTGGATGTGGGTGGCCGGAATCTGTCCGGCCCTATCAGTGAGGGTGCCGTCCACGTCCAGGAATACTGCCGGGACCCGCTGCTCAAAGCGGCGGAACAGCCTCCCTTGTCCCATAAAGCGGAGCAAAGGGATATCCTCCCTGCAGCAGTAGGCCAGATAACACCAACAGCGGCTGGAAGCGCAGCTAGGGGTGTGGGCCTGGCCGCCGGTCAAGGCTCCCAGATTATCACGGCTGATGACACAGGAGCGGGACTCCCCCAATCCCTCAATGAAGAGATGGGAGCGGCCGCCCGTGCAGCGCGACGGGTCCGATTTTGGACGGGCCAGTTCCAATGGAAATAGGGGGTCAATTGCGGTAAAGGCCCTCTCTTCTTCCCTGGTGTAGGGCCGCCTTAGCCCATCCATGCGGTTGATCCAAAGGTAGTCCGCCGGCGGAAGCGCCTGGCGCAAAGCCTGAATCTGTGGCAAATTTTTCGGCGCGCCCACTGCTCCTGGGCTGATGCCAATGCCCAAAGCCGTCAAGGAGAGGCAGGTGTTTGTGAAGGCATCCACGGTGGTTTGGCCGGGATGAAAGGAGCACCAGAGGCGCAGCTTGGAGGGGTCCCCCTTAGCCGTGAATCCCTCCGCCCATTCCAGGGGGAAGGATGCGTTGGTTTGACACCCCACCGCGACAACTTGGGGCATCCGGCTAAGGGCCGCCATCGCGTCCCAATAATGGGGATGGATCAACGCTTCCCCGTAGGGAGTGATGAGGATGGATACGGGCCTATCCAGTTCCCCCACCCGCCGGACAAATCCAGAAAGAGCCTCCCGGTCGGCTTGCAGCACGTTGGGTGAATCCCGCCTCTTCGCAAAGGGGCAGTAGGGGCAGCTGTAATTGCAGCCCCCAAGCAACCCCCTGTACTGCAGCGTTTTTGCCTCACACATCCCTGTACGCCTCCATCCTGCTCCGGACCTCCTGGGAAATAAACATGGGGCCAATGGCATCGGAATAGGCAAGACCGTCAGGGGTCAGAACAAGGAAGCCGTTTGAACGCGCGATATAGCCCTCTTTTATAAGGCGGTGGATGAAGGAAAATTCACTGAGCAGGTCACCGTGAAAGACAGAGGCGTATTCTGCAAGGGAGATCCCTCTTGCCGACAATAGGTTTTTGATGATATACCGCCGCTTATGTTCCTCCCGGTTCAGGCGGATGCCGTGGAGGATGGCGGTCTTGTCCTCCCGGATGATATACTCCTCCACAAGCTGTCTGCACTGGACGGGGTGGGTGGAGTAGGGCCAGCAAAAATGAATGTCGCCAATATAACTGCGCCCGCCGCATCCAAAAGCCAAGCTGTTTTCAAAGCCACAGCTTCCGGGGGACGGGGCATCCTTAGTGAAGCGGCGCATGGACAGTTGGGTGTAGCCTCGCCCCAGCAGATAATCCCTGCCAAATTTATATTGTTCTAGGGCATCGGCAGACGCAGCCGCGCGTCCATACAAGCCGGTGCCTGGGCGTATGTAGAGGGGATATAAAAAGATTTCTCGGGGCATGTAGGCCGTTACCCCATCCAGTGAGTATTTGAGGGAGGCTTGGGTTTGCCCAGGGATACCATAGATCAGATCCACATTCAGGCAGGGAAATCCTGCTTTGGCCAACAGGTCAAGGGCCAGGCGGGAGGAGTTGGCGTCATGGCGGCGGCCCAAGTGAATTAGCTCGTCATCGACCAGGCTTTGCACGCCGATGCTCACGCGGCCGACACCCAAAGCGGACAAAAGTTCCACCTTTTCACTGCTGGTTTGGCGGGGGGAGGTCTCCACAGATGCCGGGACCTTCCGGGGATCCGCCCCCAAATAGGTGGCGGCCATTTGAAATAATCTGGACAACTGCTTCACACTCAGCAGCAGCGGCGTACCGCCTCCTATGACAAGGCCGGTCCAGGGAGCGCCATAACAAGAGGCCTGCTCCATATGCCGGGCCATTCCATCCAGATAGCGGTCAATAAGAGAGCCGCTTTCCTTGGAGGTGATGGAAAAGAGGTTGCAGTAACCGCATTTGCTTTCACAAAAGGGGATATGGAGGTAGATGTCCCCGCCCCGGGCCATAATGTGAGGGCGGTATTCCCCAAAGGGCAGATTGCCCAGGGGCCGGTAAGCGGTTTTGTGGGGATAGCTGTACATATATTCCTTATAGGGCTGTAACATAGCCATAGCCTCCCATTCGGCTGCGGTACGCAAATGTTATCTTGAAAGACAATATCCTGGACGAATCCAGCCCATTGTACCCCATCCTCTTAATGAATGCAAGGCGGCAAAAAAATTTTTCCGTTCAATAATCCGATGGATTGAATGCATTCTCCAAGAAACGTTTGGGGAATTGTTAAACAGTGGCAGTTCTCCGTTTTTCGGGCGAGCCATGCCAATCCCCAAATCCCGGCGGCTGCATAATATGAATTAGAGTGTGCGGGAGCCTCCCTGGAAGTGCAGTGGCGACGGGCCTATAAGCCCACTAGCCTATAGGGGAGCTGTGCTTCCGCTGTAGGGATGGCTTTGCCCTCCACTCTTTAATATAGATTGGGGCTGCTTCCATTGGAAACAGCCTCTTGGTTTATCTCATCAATATTCCATATCCTTATAGCGGGTGACCGCCACCCTTTTCCCATCCTGAAAGTAGATGCGGGAGACCCGTTTGCCGATGTCACAGACCAACTCATAGCCGATGGTGTCCGCGTGAACCGCCAGGTCATCGGCAGTCAGCCCATCCGCGCCAAACACCACCACCTCATCCCCAACCCGGACATCCCTTCCCGTAACGTCCAGCATGCTTTGATCCATGCAGACCCTCCCAATTACCGGAGCGGCATGGTTGCCAATGAGCATGTGGGCCCGGTTGCTGAACTGGCGGAAATAGCCGTCGGCGTAGCCCAAAGGCACCGTGGCCACCTGGACAGGCCCCGGGGCTTTGTAGGTTCGGCCATAGCTGACAAAATCCCCTTTTTCCAAAGGCTTCACCATGGATACAGCCGTTTTCAGGGTCATAGCGGGCCTGAGATCGGCCCTTCCCAGCAGAGAAAGGGAGGGCAGCAGGCCATATAAAATGATCCCAGGGCGCACCATGTCCAGGTGCATCTGGGGATAACAGAGGGTGGCCGCGCTGTTACAGCAGTGCTTGAGTCCCAGCCGGTGTCCGCCGGCCTCCAGCCGGCGGCAGCATTCCATATAGCGGTCAAACTGGTCCAGCGTGTAGGCTCTTGAATCGGGGACAGGCTCATCCGCCACCGAGAAATGGGTAAAGATCCCGGTAAAGGTAAGCCCCGGGAGGCGGAAAATTTGCTCCGCCTCCCGGACGGCGCCGTCCAGATGGTGGAGTGTCAGACCCAGCCGTCCCATACCGGTATCCAGCTTAACGTGGCAGGGGATGGTGATTTCCCGCGTAACCGCCTCCATAGACAGGGCCTTTGCAAAATCAAGGCTGTAGACCGTTTGGGTCAGGCGGTATTCATGGAGCTGTGGAGCCATATCCGGCGGGGTGGCTCCCAGGATCAGGATATCCCCCCCTATCCCCCCTGAACGGAGGGAGATGGCCTCCTCTATATTGGACACCCCAAACCAATGGATGCCCTGCCGCTCTAAGATACGGGCCGCAAATACATCCCCGTGCCCATAGCCGTCAGCTTTGACCACCCCCATAATCTGCGCGTTGGGGTTGACAAGGGAGCGGACAGTGTCAATATTGTGAGCGATATGGTCCAGATTCACCTCCGCCCAGGTACGCTTGAGAAAATCAGTCATGTATTCCATTCCTTATATATTTGTTTTGTATATTTTGAGTGCAGCTTTAAAAAGAATATGAAAAAGGTGAGAGGGGGACAGGTTCTGAAAACGGCGCAATTAGAATAAGGTCCCCTCTCTTTGCCGAAGCTGCCCCGGCTACAGCAAAACCACAGTGATGCCGGCGTTGTTCCGGGAGTAATCCTTGTCCCTGGCCAGATCCGGGCAATCTGTCAGAATCCGGCGCGCGTCCTGGGAAAAAGGGGAAAAGTCCTCCCCCCGCACATAATCCTTGATAGTGCCCATCCGTTTTTTCTTGGCAAGCTCCCGCTGAACTTCCTCTTTTATGCGTCCGCCCTTGCCGCTGGAGCCCCAGCCGTGAATAAGCTTTACCGCCCTGAGCCGGGCGGCCTTGGCCCGGCGAAGCTCCTGGTTCATATGGTTAATGGCAAAGGCGGCAGTGGGCATGCCGGCCTCCAGATTCACTGTGCGCACATCCATAATGGGACCTCCCTTATGCCACAACCGCAGTGTGAAGCATAATTATATATACAGTTTACCACGTTTCTTTATTCAGTCAATAAGGCGGGAATGAACGAGGTGACGCAAAACCCCATGTGTAAAACGGTTATAAATTGATTTGGAAAAGGGGAGGCCAGAGGTGGATGACGGACAGTATCCGGCTTGGTTCAGTGTTTCCGCTCTTTTCTAAAACCGCGCTGTCACCGGGTCGATTCTCTCCGGGAACGCCTGCATTTGGTGTGAATTTATTAAATTCCTACAATTAATTATTATATTTGCAAGGTTTTTGCACAAAATAGCTATTGATAATTTATAAGATTAGGACTAGAATTGTTTGTAGTAAATTGCGGCAAAGGGGCCTTTGCCGCTATAGCCATGTCCAACAGCGTATAGGAGGCGGCCAATGGACAACATTATCAGCGCGATTATCGCGATGGACCAGCAGGCGCGGGCTGAGATTGAGGAGGCGCAGCACCTGCGGAAGATTCAGATGGAAACTCTGAAAGGGGATGAAAGCCAGATCCAGGGTGAGCTGTTGGAGAAAGCCCGCCACCGGATTGAGCTAATCAAATCCTCCACCCACAAGGAATATGTGGAAGAGGCGTCCTCCATTGCGGCCACCGGACAGATGAGGATTGAAAAATTAGAGGAATACTTTGCCCAAAACGGCGAACGGCTGGAGGATATGATCTTTAACCGCTGTATCGGTGCGGAGGGGGAGCCGGATGAATGAGCCCAAAGCCTCCATGGCGGTCCTTGCCAAAACCCGGGCCATGTACGGCAGGCGGATTCGCCGGGATGATTACCGGGAGATGCTCCACAAAAAATCGGTGAGTGAGGTGGCGGGCTATCTCAAATACGATACCCAGTACCGCAAAACCCTGGCGCCGGTGCAGGAAACCCTGATCCACCGGGGACAATTGGAGGACCTCTTGCGCAGGGACTTGCATGAGCGGTATATCCGTTTATCCCGTTTTTCCATCAGTGACAGCCTGATGTATAAGTTTCCTTTTTTAAAATATGAGATTGATATTGTGCTTATGGCGCTTCGCTATTTCGACGCCCATGAGATGGGCCACTTTATGGCAAATGTTCCCGGGTTTCTTATAGGCAAGGTCGGTTTTGATATGTTGGCCTTGGCGCAGGCGAAAACAGGCCGGGACCTGTTGTTACAGCTGGATCACACCCGGTACCGGAAGCTGATAGAGCCCCACTACGATCCCGTGACGGATAAATTCCGGCGCAGCTCCTGTGAGGCCGCGTTGTACAACGATTATTATGACCAGGTCTTTGCCTATGTGGACAGCCACTTTACCGGGAATACCGCGGGGGAGCTCCGCAAGATTTTCCAGCAGGAGGTAGCCGTCAGCAATACAGCCGTTATCTACCGGATGAAGCGGTATTTTAATGGTGAGGGTGAGGAGATACGGCGCCGCCTGATTTGCAGGCACGATCCCCGTTCCGCCAAGGAGCTGGAAAGCCTGATTAGGGCCAAGGACGCCGAAGCCCTGATAGAAATGCTGCGCAAAGGGCGCAATATCAGTACCAGTGTTGGGGCCGGGCCGGAGGACTATTTGGATATAGAGCATATTGAACGGCTCTTCCGCCTCCGCCTTAGCCGCCGGACAGTGCGGATGTCCAGGAGCCCTGTGGTGGTGTTTGTGGCTTATATGGCATTGGCCACCATAGAGATGGAAAACCTAATCAACATTATTGAGGGCATTCGTTACGGGGTACCGGAGTCCGAAATAGAAAGTATTTTGGTTATGTGACCGACAGAAGGCGGGAGATATGATGAAGGCGGCATTTGTTTTTTTGGCGGACGAAGCTACTCATAATTGGGCCGCCCGTCAGACCTTGCGTTTCCACCAGGCGGCAGGCCTGGGATTTGAGGCAAACCGCCTCCCCTATCACCTATCCCTGAAGCAGCCTTTTTCCATAGACGATTTAACGGCGGCGGAGGCATTTTTTGACCGCTTTGCCGCTTCCGTACGGGCGGTAAAGGTCTCCTTTCAAAAGCTGGCCTGCTGGCCCAGTGAGATCTTTGGATACCCGTCAGGGGTACTGGCTTTTCAAGCTGAAAAGTCGCCCCAATTGGCGGCGCTTCACACCCGGCTCAACAAGGAGCTTGAAGCATCCTTTGGCCCCTGTCCGGCCGCCTTTGACGGGGATGCCTACACCTTCCATATGACATTGTCCATTGGAGGGGGAGGCTGGGAAGCTTACCAGAGGGCCTATGAGCGCTTTAAGGGCGGTTTTGAGGGAGCGGAGGCCGTTTTTGACCGGTTGGCGCTGCTGTATTATCACGGGGAGCCCATCTTGCCCGGCAGCTATTTTTGTTACAAGCAGGCCAAAATTTTATAAACGCGACAATTACAGCTTATATGCCCAATTCAGTTGAGGGATAAAATAACAATCTGAACTTGATATACCCTGTTCTTTATAAAAACTGCTCTAGAAACCAAGCGGGAGGCGTGGCACAGCATGGCAATTGAAAAAATGTCCCTGGTCAGCATTGACGGGGACATACGGAGCATCGACGACGCGATGCTTAAATGTGCGCAGAACGGCAATTTTCATCCCGAACAGCTCCCCGATGAGGGGGATGCCGGGAGCTTTGCCACCTTTAGTCAAACCAATCCCTACCAAAGCCTGCTGAAAAAGATTTCGGAGATCGGCATGCATGCCGGTATTGATCTGGAATCTATGGAGCGGGAAATCGACCGGCTGCACATCAGCCATATCGACGATCTTTCCGGAAAAATCAATAGGATCAAAACCCTTAAGGGGGAGATTGCCAAGCTGATTGCGCGCAATGAAGGGGAAGAGATTGTCCCGGAAGAGGCGCTCACCTATCCGCTGCTGAAGTTCCGCATAGGCCGTATCCCCAATAGGGCGGCCCGCCGCTTGAAAAGAACCGGCAGGGACGACTGCCTGCTCCAGGTGTTTCCCAAGGACAGGCGTTTTTCCTGGTGCGCCTATGTGACCACCGTCACCAAATCCCAGGCGGTGGATATCGCCTTTGCAGAGGCCGGCTTTGAGAGGATCATTGTGCCCCAGGATATTCTGACCAACCTGGGGGCAATAAAGGAGTATGAGGAGCAATATGAGGAATTTGACCTCAACCACGAAGAGGTTTCGGCCTATATGGATGAGTTTGATTCCAAAATCCTGGATATGAATAAGAAGCGGAATCAAATTGCCAAGCATGTGGCCCTGAATGAGCAGGCCTTGATCCAGCTCTCCCACATAGAGGGGTTGGATGTGACCTTTGATGAGCTGTTCTCCTGTGAATATGTAAAGATTCGCTTTGGCCGCCTGCCTAAGGACAGCTATCACAAGCTGGGGTACTACGATGAGCAATTATTTTTGTTCTATGTCTTTGACAACGACGACGAATATTACTGGGGAGTCTACTTTACCCCCATTACCTACGAAAAAAAGGTGGACGCCATCTTTACCGCTCTCTTTTTTGAGCGCATCCGGATTCCCGACTATGTCCACGGCACACCGGAGGAGTCCCGGCAAAACATTATGCGGGCCTTGCGTGAGGGCAAGGAGCGGCTCGCTAAGATCACCAACGAGCTGACCACTACCGTGAATAAGCGTAAGCTGTATTTTTACTGGCTTTACGCCAAGGTGAAATACCTCAGCGATTCCTTTGATATGCGCAAATATGTCAGTGTCTATAACGACATGTTTCACCTGGTGGGCTTTGTGCCGGAGCGGGAGGCCAAAAGGTTCAAGGAATCCTTTGGGGATATCCGGGATGTAAGCGTCACCCTGCGGCCCAGCGATTCCGAGCCCCGTTTGACGCCTCCCACCAAGCTCCGCAACAACCGGTTTACCTCAGCCTTTGAAATGTTTACTGAGATGTACGGCCTGCCGGCCTATGAGGAGATCGACCCCACCCCCTTTGTGGCGGTGACCTACACCCTGCTGTTTGGGGCTATGTTTGGGGACCTGGGCCAAGGGTTGCTCATGTGCCTTTTGGGCGTTATTTTGTGGAAGTGGAAACGGATGCAGCTTGGCAGGGTAATGCAGCGGATTGGTATTTCCTCCGCCATCTTTGGCTTGGCCTACGGGTCGGTTTTCGGTTTTGAGGAGCTGCTGGACCCCATGTTTCACGCCCTGGGCTTTGAACATAAGCCCATTCACATTATGGACAGCGGCACCACCAACGTCATCCTGCTATCGGCGGTGGGTGCGGGCATTGTACTGATTCTCATCTCCATCACCATCAATATCTATGCCAGCTTAAAGCAGCGCAACTATGCCAGGGGCATATTCAGCCAAAACGGGTTGGTGGGCCTCATTCTTTATGGCACT
>Ga0153944_1001282_pt1 | contig 10296 bp, 9 predicted proteins | sample TSNJ028MetaG_FD_104703 | JGI IMG/M metagenome (GOLD analysis project Ga0153944, IMG submission 104703) | Attine ant fungus gardens microbial communities from New Jersey, USA - TSNJ028 MetaG | ecosystem: Host-associated > Fungi > Mycelium > Unclassified | place: USA: New Jersey, Wharton State... | reverse complement strand
AGAACCGGGAGACGACCCTATAGAGGATTGAACGATCGATCATGCACCGGAACATGTTTCAACTGCGCATCATCGTCAGTCATTTGAGTATCCTCTCCATCTTTTCGAGTGCTGCATCGACACCCTTGATCAACCTTGTGACATGACGAGGAAACAACTGTTTTTCATTTTCCCGGGCAGTCTCACGCGTGAAAGCTTGGCGACCAAATGCTTGCTCTAGAACAATAGGAAGGCCGAGAGCAATTCGGGTTATTTGGATTGTTATTTTCGTGCGCCCGAGAATATCGAAATACGATAACCCCTTGAAGGCATGTTGTACTTCGAGTAATCGTGTCAGCTCAGCATGAAGTGCGTTTATGCATGCTCGACATGCTGAAGTCGAGGTCAACTGATGAATACTTTGTGAGCAAAGATTCCACGTACTCAACGCTCGTTCACGAATTGCCTCAAGAGTAACCAAAACGGAGTTTATGCCATCCTCTTCAAGTCGTATTGAAGGATTGATCTCATTCAGAGCTTCTAGGTCCCGTAAAAGATCAGTCAAACGCTCGTAGATGGTCTGAATTATACGGACTCAATAATGTCCGGATAATCTCCAGATCACCATCCAAGAAATCATTGAAAACACTCAAAATGACTCCCTTGAATGTCTCCTCAGCATGGCTGGATGGATGTATTGCAAACACATCATATTCGGAGTCTGTCGAGCGTGTATCATATACGCGTTTATGCGAAGGTTTGCTCAGAACTTCATAGGCGACAGCAACCTTCTGAAAAGCTTGCGTGGCATCAGGATTATCAGGAAATTTACTGGTGATAATTTTAAGGAAAGCGCGAAACCACTTGGGAGGAAGCATACTCTGGGTGACATGCTCGACTCCGTGCGAGATACGCCCTTCGCAGAGTTATTTTGTCAAGGCTGGAATGCTTAGGTACCCCGAGTATCTCATAGAGACAATTAGTGGAGAGAACTATTTTCAGCGTTTCCAGGCGCTCAGTCTCTGCCGAGATATCCAGTTGTGCTTGGGACTGGCCTGAAGTTGTAGATGAGAAGTTTTGGGGAGCTGAGGGCTCTGCAACCCATGTCAAGTATTTGCGTTCGTAATTTTCTATGTCCTTGTCTTCATCCTCGTCGATGGGTAAGTGAAAGTACGTGCTCGCTACTCATAAGTAGATGTGGCAATTCATGTTGTGGAATGGTTGACACACCTGTGTTGAAGGCATAGGAAAACATTGATAGCACTTCAGGCGAAGGAAAGACCAAACACGATTAAGAGGGAACTAAGGTGTTGAATAAAAGATGAGATGATTAACAGGGCACTCACTTATCACATGTCAAGTTCTGAACATGATTTGCCAGGATCCATCATTCTCACAGGCCCAATTTGATGCTGATAAATGTGATCAAACAGCTATTAGAGAATACTGGCTCCGATATTGTCTGCAAAGTTCCGTGCTACCCTCGCAATCTCTCCTGGTTCCCCCATCATTGTGAGTCTGGTTATTTCCTGATCTTTCAGGTACTTATGGGCATTCTCAGGTCTGACCGCGCTGAGCTCGGAACGGCCGAATGCCCAGTTGAGAATATGGACCGAGGAAGTAGGAGAATCCTTATCAATCAACCGAAGGAATCCCTTCAACCTCCATGTGTTTTCTTTAGACAATAACTGGAGTGCTTTGATCAAAACTTCTCGTTCTAGACCCTTGGCTGCATGCGAGTGGTCATGAGAAGAATGTTTCCCAAAATCGGAGCACTCATGTCTCTCCAGTGCCCCTCCCCTGTAGAGAGTTGCAGTTTCCACTTCGTTGTGATGTGCTCTATCTGTACAAGAGATAGGCTTGAGAAACAACTTGGTTTGGTGACCAAATATAAGATCTGGGTCAACACCATTTCTACCTTGGCATTTGATTTTCGGTGTAGCATCATTCAACGTATTCAGATGGTCGATGACTTCGTCGAGTTGCCTTTCCGAAACATGTTCCCATTTATTCTGACCTTGATATCATTCACGACTCTTCAGGGAGGGTAATTTAAAGCTCACGATGAGGATGATATCGGTATACGAAGCCTGCATTCGTGCAGTTGGAGATTGATCCTCGTACCCCGCGAAATTCTCAGCGTCAATCACGGTGATTATGGCATCAAGCTTGAGGTCACCGTCTGTCATTTTTTCAATTTCTCTGATCTGAAATGCTAAGGTTGCAGGAAATGCCGATCCACTGTCTCCCAGGGAAAGCCTGGTTAATAACGTTTTTAATAGGGCTAGGGAAATTACGAACGAGCATTCGATGAGTATACGGTCAGGACGGAATTTGTCTACTCAATCAACTTTAGTGGCTCGGAAAGCGGACTCGGCACGGTGAACCCACCTCTGATCTCAAGAAGAGCCGTTTGCATTTGGCCGACAAGAACACAACACCTGTAACCGTATTTCATGGACCTGCTCTTGAGTTGATAGCTCGACCATACTCACATACAACCATTCAAGATCTCGCTAACCCCAGATAAGCTTGATTCGTTTGCAAGCTTACTGTCTACTGTTGTGGCATCAGAAACGTAATCTCCGAAACCAAGGCCAACTTCAATGCACCTTCAATGTCACCATATTCGTTTTTCAATAAGACTGCCTTGTAGCCAGGTGGTAGTTTAGGCAGAAGAGAAAGAATGACTGAAGTTTTCCCTGCTCCGAGAAAGCCTGTGAAAACAGTGATGGGTATAGAATTGTCGCTAGCCATAGTAAGGCAATAAGTAGTATCTGCCGTGGACACGCTCGGGATCACGTGTATTACTTTTTTTTGGATTCAACGTATATTACATCGTGATTAATCTGGGCGCGTTCGCAGCGACCACCATGAGCAACTCTTTCCCTATTACGCTCAGGGCTGCATCGATTGCTAAGGCCCATACTGTTCTCGCGTGTGCTGCATTTCTATCTGCGTTGTTCATTGGATGTCTTCTGCATTATGAGAAGATCGTCAAGAATGGCGTAGCCGGATATCCACAGGAATGGTTTCCTTCGGTGTCCGCGACGTGAGTTGAATAACCAATGAATTGATATTGTCTTGATATTTTCTGCAGAATCGGCGATTGGTATCCTGAACGCAGTGTTTTTCAGATACTGATCGCGTTAACGTCTGGACCTCGGTTCGCTCTCGTTTACTTACAATATCAATACCAGTCGCAAGGGTCCAGAACTTTTTTCTGGCCCAGAATACTCTTCTTGATAGGCCTCATCCGGACTTTTTCCTGTGGCGGCTGGGTGTACATCACGTCTACTGATGATCATGATGCCCACGATATGTTTATGATCTTGTACATGGTTTGCAATCTTCCGTGGATGATTGGTGGTGTATTATTCTCTCGGAAGAGAGTTATTTGGAGACGCAGGTCCGGCATCTGTGATTTCTAGAAAGAAACTGGCTAAAATTCTGATCATAGAGCCTGGGTTGCAGCTGCGTCAGTGGCTTCCTCAATCTCCTTTCCTTCAAACTGACATCGTCTCAGCTTCTTCATGTCTATCGTACCACTTGTCTATTTTTATATCCAACACAAGGTCAACCGTATACCTGGAGGTCAGTCTGGCTTGAATTGAACTGGATTGATGGATCAGATTGGGCAACTGATGATATAGCTTATACTCAATATGCTTTCTTCGAATGGGGTCTTATATTCTTTGATGTGTTGTATGATTCCATAGCCGAACGAGACTTTGCTGAGGCAGATCTTAAGGTATGCCTATCATTCGGTCTCTACTCTAAAAAGGCCCTCATTAATGATCCAGATAATCATTGGGCCATCAAGTGAAATGACAACACAAATGTACCAGAGTCTCCATCGTCTTGCATGAAATGCTTCGCTGATTGCAATTGACTTATCTCAAAATCAGAAAATATGACATCTTGTCCAATGAAGAGGTTGCAGCTCAAGAGACAAATGTTGAGATTAATGTCGACGAACAAACCAAGAGTCAGAGCAATCTTGGGTTTTCAATCGAAAGAAAGCATCCTACACGGTTGACACTGCCTGCAGCTAATCTGAGATCTCAGCTATCTTTTGTATCTGATGTGTATCTCTGTATGTTCAATCATCTTCTAATTGGGGCATTATTTGATATTCCTCCTTAGCATTCGTCTTTTTGACCTTGTTTACTGCCCTCATTCCGACACTCTTCTATTTTTCCATCTGGGAGCTAGGGATTGCAGGACAAGAATTTGCCCTTTTGGCTGTTCTTTCCCCTTTCCTTCTTGGATTCTCGTCTTTTAACGATTTCTCTCAGAGTAAAAGGGGTCAGATCATTCTTCAGAGCTCATCACTAGTCGGGCTAGCAGCCTATGCCTTCGATAAACCTTTACATAGGCTACTTGCTGTAACGCCGGCTGTAGCACTTGGAACGCTTGCTGCAACGGTTAAATGGATTGGAGATAAGCCATGCTACCAGGCATTTGGTAAGATAATTAATCTAATGTATGAAATAAGACTTCTCACTCAATAAGTGTTTGGATTGGGTTGGGTCGTGACATCATTTGTGAGAATCGTGAACCACACGAACAATCCCCGTGAGTGAATTGTGCTCCTCATGTGTGGCAAGGGTTTATTGTCACTTGGCAGTGTGGCCGTTCATCAATGGCAAATCAGGAGGGTTCAATAAAACCGGCATATCATTAGCCATTTTGGCCATATTCGAGCTGTCCACGCGAAACTCTACAGCTTTCAGACTTGCTGCATTGCCCGTAATGCCAAATCATCGTTCCTGGTTGTCTCCTGCACTGGCACTCGGAAGCCTCATTTTCACTATTCATAACCTGCTCGCTGATTCGAGTACTTTGATTGCCTGGTCCTGGACTGGATATGAAGGTGGTCTTCCTCGAGGACCTGTGCCTCATCTTCATTGTGGATTAACCATCATCGTCCAATGTCTTGGCCTCGCTCTGGGCCTTTACGCTTGTACGGAATCTTATCAAATTACTGCACCTGAATCGGAGCCTTCTCAGATAAGGATTAAAACCAGCAGATTCATTGGCCAAAGTGTTTATATCCGCGTGCTCATTACTCATCCAAGTTTTTATGCCTTCGGTGCTACTTCTGCTTATGTTCTCTACATGTATGAAAACTGGACTGGGTATGCTGGTGGTCTAGGAGTTGGATTCTTTATGATGTGCATCACTCCTTTCGTATTCGAGAAAGTAGCTGCTATGAGAATTTACGCAGGACGTATGCTAGGCACAGCATTCGTCGTTTATTGTTTATTGATTCTCGCTAGTATCTTCACTGTGGCATACGCTTTTATTACGGGAGGTATTTACTTCCGGGAAAGGACTAACTGGTAAGCTTATCAACCTTGCAATGGTTAAATTGTTTGTCAACCTCTTCTGCTTCTGCAGGGTGCTCTTTGCTCAAGTAGTGCTCTTCCTCCCATTCTTTTCGAATGCTACCAATGACAAGCTCTTAGCTCCCATCTCCCGTACTAAGGCATCATACGTATATATTTTTCTTGTATTGATGTCTGTCTTTTCTGGTCTTGTCACGCTATTCCGGTTTCCACTTTCCGGTTCGCAGCCCTACAAACCAGGACCAAGGATAATTCAAGCTGGTATATGGACAGTCCATTTCGGTTTTGATAACGAAGGTCATGATAGTCAACGAGGAATCAGGAATTTAATCCGGGACATGCAATTGGACATTGTAGGCCTCCTTGAGACGGATTTACATGTACGCCGACGTATGCTTTGTTTTCGATCAACCCTGACTGATGGTTCCTGGATCCTATCCTTGAAGAGAACTTCTTTTGGTCACCGTGATTTGTGAGTGCTTCCTCGGGTACAGTTTGACCATGAGTAGTTACCTAACTTGGTCTCAGGACAAGGGTGGCCGTTGAAGATTTGGGTTATGTTTGTATCAAAATTCTCAATGATCTCACCCGGCTCATGGGCTTTCAACAGAATGTGGATATTGGACCTGGCCCCAATCGACACACATGGGGATGCGCCCTTCTATCGAAAGTAAGTCATGATAATCTGATTGCATTTGCTTGTAACTCTTGTCGGCGAACCAGTTTCCCATAATCCGATCTACTCATCACCTACTTCCCTCGCCGCATGGTGAGCTTGCGCCAGCGATTGAAGCTGTTCTAGACATCTATGGTACCCAAGTCACCGTGGTTGTTGCTCATAATGGCCAAGGTACATTCTTTTTCACTGTTATACTGTGACTGAATTGTGTGACCTTTTTAAGAGGAGGATCCCTTAGATCGTGAATTGCAGAGTACTGAATTGGCCAGGATCATGGCTGCATCCTATCCAAAACCCGTTATCTTCTTGGGCTATGTGGTCACAAAACCTCTGGCCATGCGTCGTAAGTCTGGCCCTCGCTGGGCATTTTTTGGAATTACCTAATTCGCCCAAAGCAAATCCCTACGAAATTATGGTGACGGATGGGCGTGTCCACGATATTGATCAAGATGATCTAGACAGGTGGTATGTCCCGAGTGTCAAACGCCTCAATCCTAACATAGTGCATGACTTCGTGCAACTGTTGATCTGATTTGTATCCCAGGTGCGAATATATATTTTATCGAGGACTATATCGGACCTCCTATGCGCGAATATCGCGGGGCATCATCACAGACACAGAGATGCAAATTGGTCAATTTGTCTTGCCACGTCATGGAACTCCAATCGTAGATGAATCAGTTTCTGCAAGATACTCTCGAGCTTTTAAGGAACAAATGCCTATTGAATATGTACGTGAATCACTCCTATTGATTTTCCTCGCAAATCTGCTTAATCGAAATGAAGTGGTTCCCTATGGCGTACTATGGAGGTCCCGGCCATGGCGGTGTGAACGGCCACTACTATCATGTCTTTGGCACAGTAAGGAACCTCCCAGTTCCGCCTCACGACTCAACTCAATCCTGCGTAGCCCCTATACTATCTTCTACCATTGAATGCGACGGTTTGAAGTCTTGTATTTTGTCCTTGTCCACGTGTAATTACACTGATGTAAATGTTGAAGATAACACTTGTAGTCAAATCTTGGGTGTGTGACCAATCTGGTTGAAATTTCTATGAGACATTTGAAGAGCAGGGATGGACGAGTGGAATCATGTTCGTGCTCAAAACCGTGAAGATCTGTTTGACGCGGTCAAAAAAGTCGGAGATGCTGATGCGGAAATATACTATAGTCATGGAGGATCCTGTGATACTATTCACTGAGATAATTTTTGAATACTTTGGATAGCATATCCTCTGTCAAGTCACATATTTTCTATCATTCACTGCCTGTGCTTGATAAATGAATCCCGAAATCTTTCATTTTATTTCCATCAGACACTGCATAGCGGAAGTCTTTGATCCCTTATACTTGATCTGAGCTTTCCGCCCCCCTTTTGCACCAGAAAACTATATGATTCTCCGCAATTCCTCTCTGTGCACTCGCATGAAAGTGAATCTTCCGGTTGTCGTCTAAACGCAGCGCTAAAATAATTACGTGATTGGTTGCAAACACTTGGTAAAGGATTCTGTGACACTGCATGTGTTATGTACCAAATCAACATTCAATCTGGCACATGCTCATGCTCGTAACACAGCACAAGCTGATGTTGGACACCCTGCTCCATTTCTTGGCGTTCGTCCAGTGACATCGATTTGCACATCATTTTTGATGAATGGAACCTCTCATCGAAAACGATAGTTCAGTGTTACTGATTAGACAAAAGACGACTGTTGGCCTTAGCACCGCTAAGGCGGTCGATCTTGTCTAGTGCCGTACTTCATCTCGTACCAGGCGATAGCTTGTATACGCTCGCCCTTCAACAAGCACCAAGCCAACCTCAAAGGGTTGTAATGTCGGGCCAAGACCCGAGACAATTCTACTAGAACACAATTTCAAGGCCAGAAGGTGACACTATTGTGCACTATACATACCATATTGAAAAAATAGGAGTGAAAGAGGAACAGCCTGGCTCTATCAATTTGGATTAGTACTTAAATATCATCATCTTGAAACAAGATTGATTTACCTCGACTACGAGATTGGACTGGCTACTCGAATCTTGCTTCATAAGTCTGAGCCGGAAGTAAATACCACCTATTCGGAATGGATCAGCATTGGAGCTGCCCATCGAGCATCACACCAACCCGGCAGCCTCCGAGCATCTTTGACACTCAACATGAGGGCAAAAAGAGGAAAGTGATTGACGAGAGTAAGTAGGAACTCCATACTTGCAAGCAGCAAAAGGATGATGAAACGAACCTTTGCAGGGCATGAGCAATCTATAAGCAGTCAGAGGCAGGAACCTACAGTAGCGAACAACGCATAGTATACCAGGACAGTTGGAAACAGAAAAGCCAGTAGCGTGAATAAGATTGTTCCGAATAACAGTTGATCCATGTCGTATTCCCAACTATCAATCCGATTTCTCAACACATTGTAACGCTTTCCTGGGTAGTAATCAAGGTATAGTATGATGACAGATATGATCAGCACACATACCTCGGAAGAGGTTGAACAATGACCCAGCTATCTTCAATATTTGATGATAGATGAGGCCAGTGAAGAAATAGCATACATATATATGGATGGTGAAAATAGCAATCAAATCGATGGTGGCCGAGAGGGCAAGAGTCATGCCACCAAACTTGCCCATGCAACCGAGAATATAGATAATAGTCACAGCGTAAGGAGTGATCTGGTCTAGACCCTTTTCCCAGAATCGTATCAACCCAACGAACATATGGCAATAGAACCAACTCAATTCGGTGTTAAGCTTTAGGCCAGCCGGCCAGGAGTCAAGCCATCGCACAGTATAGATGATGTCGTGCACCAAATACTTACGTATCATAACGCTGCCAAATTGCCCAAGGGTTAGAGCATTTTCAGTCAGGAATGAGCCAATTGCCATCCCCATCGTCACATCGTTCAGTATCAACCAGACGGTATTGAAAAACTGAGTATATCGGGCAGCGTAATTTGTGATATCTGACTCGCCACGGTTACGAAGATGGGGTATCTCGGCGACAAGATACACGACTTGTTCTGCACGGACCTCAATTTGCTGGATTACAGCACAGAGATCTCTGAAAGAAGATGTAGGAATGGCTGGTATCTTGGATATAGACTTAATGAGATGGGAGAAGGCGTTCATGGGCTGGGAAAGTAACGTTGCAACCGTACTCATGGAGAACAATACAGCCGCAGTTGCAGGTAGCATGCGAGCGGATGGGTCGGTGATAGCTGTTTTCAATAGAGTGGATGCGTTGAATTGGTTCAGGGAAACCTGACCAATAGCAACTGAAGAATTCGACCTAGGTGGCCGAGTGAAATCTTGAGACGATAATTGTGCATATGCTTGTGAGGACTTGTCGCCCGAGAATAGGGTAGGAACAAATGTCGAGCAGTCAAATGCATAGAACCTCAAAGAACTTAATGGATGTTGATGATAGAATATTAGGATGGGCTGTATTTTCCTGGGCCATCAATTCAGTGTCGGAAAAGCCGTCTGTGCAGTACTTACAATGCGGCGATCTTTATAGTATTGCTTTGTGCATCAAATTCACAGAAACCGAGGACTTCAGGATTTCCCCCGCATGATTCCTGCAAAGCACGCCAGGCAGGTACAGTGCAGGCCGCATTCAAGGCGGACACTGCTTCCTCTTCCTGCAAGACCATAAAACAACACAGCAGAGAAAGACAAAGAAAACCCACAGAGTCCTTTTCCAGAACACCAACTATACACAGTTGAGGTATTTTCCAGCCATAACAGAACCCAGACCGCTGTAAACCGAAAGGCCAGTATACCGTCGGTGTGACGGTCGAGGAGACCATTAACTACACGTGACATCCAGCCGCCTCCCCCTGCATAGTATTAAAACAATTCAGAGCTAAGGAATTGATTTCCAGAGCTGCTGAATCGATTTTTAATTCTTCACACAGTTTGTGCGGAATTAGTGCCTCTTGACAAAGCAACATCTAGTGGTCAAGATGAGGTTCGAACGTCCAACCCAATCACACCTGTCATTGTGTGACTTTCTGCATTCAGGTCTCATGCTCCAACAATCGCCTCCTGAAAAATTACCTTATCACTACTTTGTTATGTTCAGACTCGAAGTTAAAACTTCCCACAAAACGATGCTAATCAAATTACAGGTTTTGTAACCTAATTCTCTCACCGGGATGCATGATGGCATCGCAATTGATGACTTGTCGAAAACTGGGTTCCTACAGATCGTGACCTAAATACTACTTGCAAACTCAACTTGATAGATCATTTTTTCTGCTGTCAATGTTCTGCTTCACTT
>Ga0153944_1001279_pt1 | contig 10323 bp, 10 predicted proteins | sample TSNJ028MetaG_FD_104703 | JGI IMG/M metagenome (GOLD analysis project Ga0153944, IMG submission 104703) | Attine ant fungus gardens microbial communities from New Jersey, USA - TSNJ028 MetaG | ecosystem: Host-associated > Fungi > Mycelium > Unclassified | place: USA: New Jersey, Wharton State... | reverse complement strand
GTCCTTTGTGTTATCATCTATAAAACGGGTTTAAAATGATGAGGGGCGGGGATAGATTCCAAGCAGGCTATAACGGCAGCATACCCTCTCCTTATTTAAAACCGCTCTAGAAATACCATTCCCTGTGTATCGGAATTTAGCAAAAGTATTCCTTTCCATTTATAAAGCAGAGTTGTCCTCTTTTTTCTTTTGCCCTACCCTGTTCTCGGTGCCATTTAACAGCCTCTTGATGTTTGAACGGTGAAGATAAACCACAAGGACGGCCACATATGTGGCAAAGATCGTATCAATCCAAATGGTTTGCCTCGTTACAAAGTGATTTACAATTGTCAAAACCGGATAGGTAATTGCAACTGTAATGGAGGCCAGAGACACGTATTTACTCAACTTCACTATCAGTAAAAAAATAAGGAGCAGGGCCACCAGGGTCAGCGGCTGTGTCACCAGGATTACCCCGGCGCTGACCAAAACCGCCTTGCCGCCTTTAAAGCCAAAATAGACAGGGAAAACGTGTCCAAGTATGGCGGCGGCGCCCCCAATATATTGCCCCCAAATAGGATTTATGTCTGTAAGCAAGCTGCATATAAGCCAGCCAGCCAGCACAGCCAGCACTCCTTTGCCAAAGTCGCCGATAGCCGTCAGGGAAGCCGGACCGATGCCAAAATTACGCAGCACATTGGTCATCCCAGCATTGCCGCTCCCCAATTGGCGGACATCCTGCTTTTTCATAAGGCTTGACACCACCGTGGCAAAGGTCAAGCTGCCCAAAAGGTAGCCGACCACCGCGGACAAAAAGACTGCTAAAATATTCATCATCCAACTCCTCTATCACTGCTGTTATAGACGGATTACGTTCATTTCTCTATTTATCGTTGCCCCGCTCCCGGATAATCAGCCGGACCGGCGTACCGGTTAAAGAAAACACTTCCCGAATCTGATTCTCCAAATACCGTTGATAGGAAAAGTGAAACAACTCTTTGTTATTTACAAAACACACAAAAGTGGGTGGCTTGGCAGATGGCTGGGTAATATAATATATTTTTAGGCGCTTCCCCTTATCGGTGGGGGGCTGAACTCTGGAAGTGGCATAAGCCAAAATCTCATTGAGACGGCCGGTGGAAATCCGCATGGCATGCTGCTGGGCCACCAGGTTAATGGTTTCAAACAGCTTCCCCACCCGTTGACCGGTTTTGGCTGAAATAAATATGATAGGGGCATATTTCATAAAGCTAAACCCCTCTTCCAGCTTCCGGCGGAATTCGCCCATGGTCTTGTCATCCTTTTCAATGGCATCCCACTTATTGACCACAATAATGCTGCCCTTGCCCTGCTCATGAGCGTAACCCGCTACTTTGGAATCCTGCTCGGTAAAGCCCTCGGTGGCGTCCACCATAACCACACAAATATCGGCGGCATCCACCGCCATGTAAGAGCGCAAAACACTATATTTTTCGATTCGGTCGTCCACCCGGCTTTTCCGGCGAATCCCCGCTGTATCAATAAATATATATTTCCCATACTCATTTTCAATGACTTCGTTTACAGCATCCCGCGTGGTGCCGGGAATATCGGAGACAATGGCCCGTTCCTCCCCGGCCACCCGGTTGATCAGTGAGGATTTGCCCACATTAGGCTTGCCGATGACCGCCACCCGGGTATATTCCCCCTCTCCGGCATCTTCCTCCTCCGGCGGCAGATGCTCAAAGACAGCGTCCAATAAATCGCCAGTACCCTGGCCATGAACCGACGATACCGCTACAGGGTCGCCCAAACCAAGGTTATAAAATTCATAAAACTCCGGCGGAACCTCGCCTACCCGGTCACATTTATTGACACAGAGAACAAGGGGTTTGCCGCTTTTCAGCAACATTTCAGCCACTTCATGATCATTGGCCGTCACCCCCGACTGCAAGTCAGTGACCAGGATAATCACATCGGCGCTTTCGATGGCAATCTGGGCCTGTAAACGCATTTGAGAGAGGATCAAATCATCGGAATAAGGCTCAATGCCGCCTGTATCCACCAGCATACATTCACGGTTGCGCCACTCGAAGGGAGCGTATAAACGGTCCCGGGTAACCCCAGGCGTATCCTCCACAATGGCTAGGCGTTTCCCCACGATGCGGTTGAACAATGTGGATTTCCCCACATTGGGCCGGCCCACCACCGCTACAATTGCTTTTGACATAACTATACCAATCCTATTCTAAAGCTGCTCCCGCGCCGCGCTACAAAAGTGCTGGTCAACCAAGTTTATTTTTCGTCATAGATGACAGAGCTTATCTTTGCAGGCATTTCGCAACACCGCTACCATATATACACCTAGCAACTCATTATTTACAAATAATTTCTAACCCTGGAGCTTGCGCGGTTCAGCACAATTAATCCGGGAACACACTCCACAAATGGTTCCTATTTGCCAAGGGACTATGGCTTCACTCACCAAAATCCACAATCGCGCTCAAAAGCGTATAACCATCATTTTCAACAGGCCGAATATTGACTTTCAGCGCTGTCTGGGCTTCCTCCAGGCTTACCCCATCCAGGAATAAATCCCGTTCATGGCGGAGCATTACCGCTGGGATGAGCAGCTGCTCCCCCAGATCCTGCCCCTTTAATTGACGGATCAAATCCCCGCCGGTGACCAAACCGGCCACAGTGATACTCTCCCCAAAGAAGTCATTGCGGATGGCGTAGACCGTATAGGATAAATCCGGGTAACGGGATTGGACCATCTTTAATAATTTGTCCATGAATGGCGCCGCGTCCACTCCGGTAGCCAGGGAAATTCGTTTGGGCTTCGCTGGCGGCGCAAAGGATTTCATCGCCTCACAAAATTCATGTTCCAAAAGGGATATCAATCCAACACCATTTTCCAACTGGTCAAAGGAGCCATAGTACTCACGCTCCGGCAAATGCCTGCCGGCTTTGATAAACAACTCATCCGCCGGAAAGGCAAGCCTCTCTCCATGTTGCTCATAAAAAACGTTGCCAAAGGCCTCCACAATATCAATGGTATTGGCGGCCTGCTCAGGGGTATACAGCTTTAGATCCGCCAAACCCTCCCGGTATTTCGTCAACCCCACCGGCACCACCGCAATGCTCTGTACCGCCGGATACAAGCTTCCCAGCCGTTCCAGACTAAATTGCAATTCTCCACCATCGTTGACGCCGGGGCAAAGCACAAGCTGGGCATTAATTGAAATCCCTGCGCCAGCCAGCTGCTCTATATATTTCAAGCTCTCCCCCGCCCGCTTATTCTTCATCATATGGACCCGCAGTTGGGGATTCATAGTGTGAACAGAAATATTGATAGGGCTGATATGCATCTCAATAATCCGCGCAATATCATCGTCGGACATATTGGTCAAAGTAACATAATTTCCAAAGAGAAAGGACATCCGGGAGTCGTCATCCTTAAAATACAAGCTTTCCCGCAAGCCTGGAGGCATCTGGTCAACAAAACAGAAAATACATCCGTTTTTACACCGGCGCTGCTTATCCATCAAGTAGGTGTCAAATACCAGGCCCAATTCTTCGTACTCATCCTTCTTTACCCGGATCGTCTTTGTTTTCCCTTGGGCAATCACCGTACATTTTAGGCGGGTAGCCACCATATAAAAGCGGAAATCCAGCACATCGTTGATCTCCATATTATTGATGGATACCAGTACATCCCCAGCCACAAAGCCACTGCGCTCCGCAGCGGACCCCTTCTCCACCTTGCTAACCAATACTGCCATTTAACTACATCCCGAAGTAAATTTATAATGAAAAAGGGAGGAAAAATATCCTCCCGGCATCCAGCCCCAATTGGCTCTACGCTTCCTTTTGAATAACTTCCTTGCCTTTATAATAGCCGCAGTTTCCACATACCTTATGGGGCGATTTGAGCTCGCCACACTGTGTACACTTTGAAAAAGCAGGTGAAGAAAGCTTCCAGACGTTGCTGCGCCTTTTATCTCTTCTTGCCTTACTGGTCTTTCTTTTTGGCTCCGCCATACTGAAAAGCACCTCCTTACAACTGATATATCTTTATAAAAAGAAATCCTTCAATTTCTCAAGCCTAGGATCAATGTCCTGGGCATAGCAGCCGCATTCCTCAAGGTTCCAATTGGTCCCGCACCGGTCACACAGTCCTTTACAGTCCTCAAAGCATAACATTTTTGGCGGTAGTCCCAAAAAAATATCTTCTCTGACCAACTCGTCCAGATCCAAGGAAGAATCCGCACAGACAATGTATTCCGTCTCCTCTTGATTGGCCTCCTTCAATAGAATATGAGAATATTCCTGATTAAAAGACCTTATAAAAGGTTCCAGACACCGATCACACTTTGCGCCGATACAACCGACAACGGAATAAGCCAGTGAAATTATACCGTTACCGCTGGTATTGGTGATGGCTCCAAATATGCTCACCGGGCCGTCAAATATAGGCTGATTGCCGAGAAAGACATCACTTAGATCCATTTGAACATCAATGCCTACACGGTCACAACCGCCATTAAATAATTCCCGGAGATCCAAAACCATATCGCTACCTCACAATGCTACCACTTATTATAGCCACCGCAATATGGTTTGTCAACCACAATCTCCTTTATCACAATGAAATTATCATATACGCTACGTAAAGACACTTCGCACAGGAATCCAGAGAAATATTGAGCGAAAGGGCAGGCAATAAGCCACACGCTATGTGTGTGGCTCAATATGTTAGTTATGCCGCGTGTCGACCCTCCCACTTCATAATGCGCATCATAATTGGATACACCACATAAATCAGGACAGTTGTAATGCCGCCTTTTATCAGGTTAAACGGAATAACCCCCAAGGCCACGAATTTCCACTCGCTGTCAACGAATTTGTTCACTGCCTGCGTCATCGCTATAATTTGTTCCATGGATAATCCGTAAATCCTTGTATAAAAAGGAATAATAATATACATATTTGAAAAAACAGCTGTAACCGCGCAGATCAATGTTCCCGCTATCATCCCGATCAACGCCGCTTTTTTTGTTTTTGCCTTCTGATAGATAATCCCTGCCGGTATGATATAAGCACAGCTAAGTATTAGATTTTGCAATTCTCCGGTAAACATTGATGTAGTTCCTGTCATCAGCAGCTTTACCAGTATTTTTATGATTACAATCATGACGCCTGCAACCGGTCCCATAATAAAGGTACCTATGATCTCGGGGATCCCCGATAGGTCAAAGTCCATAAAAGGCGGCATAAAGGGCAACGGGAATCGAAGCAGCAGCAAAATATTCGCAACTGCTCCTAAAATTGCAATTTGAACCATACTCCTAACGTTTAACCTTTTCATACTGCATTTTCCTCCATTGATCCGGGACAGAAAGGAAAGCAGGAGTCCAAAGCTTTATGTTACTGGCATTTTGTAACTGAGTCAAAAATAGGCCCTGTCTACAACATAAAATGCCCTGCAAATATATTGCAGGGCACAAAAAGACAGGCAAAATGATACAAAATGCTCACCTTACTTCTTCTTCCATCCAGACTGTACTGTCGGTACCGGAATTACACCGATTCAACCACTTTGCGTGTCTGTAAAGCGGCTCGTGGACTGTCACCACCGGTCGGGAATTTCACCCTGCCCCGAAGAATTATATCGACATTATTATAGTATATAAAGCTTTTAAATGCAAGTAGTAATCCTTCCAGGATTATTGATTTTTATAATAAGCTTTATTCTATTCTGATCACTTCATACCCCGCCTCTTCCACCGCTTCCCGAAGCGCTGCGTCGGCAAGAGCGGGATCGTCCACTTCAACTGTGGCTGTTTTCTTCTCCAAATCCACCGTTGCGCTCAAGACACCGTCCACAGCTTGCAATTCTTTTGTTACAGCAGCAGCGCAGTGGTTACAACTCATTCCTTCAATCCAAATGATTCTCGTCATAGTAATCCCTCTCCTTATTGATACATATTCATATTTTTAAACCCTACCGGTCAAACGGTTTTCGTTTCCCGCTTCCATTTAGGAATGAAGAAGCGTAGACGCAGGGCATTCAGTACCACCGAAACCGAGCTGAAGCTCATGGCGGCGGCAGCTATCATGGGATTGAGCAGAATGCCGAAAGTACCATATAATACACCGGCTGCCACCGGAATACCAATTGTGTTGTAGATAAAGGCCCAGAACAGATTTTGCTTGATATTTCTCATCACGGCGCGGCTGAGGCTGATAGTGGTGGGAACATCCATCAAATCACTTTTCATCAGCACAATATCGGCGGACTCGATTGCAATATCTGTTCCTGCACCGATGGCGATTCCCACATCCGCCCTGGCCAGCGCGGGCGCGTCGTTAATGCCGTCGCCAACCATAGCAACCCTTTTTCCGCTCTCCTGTAAATTGCGCACCTCCCGTTCCTTATCTTCGGGCAGCACCTCCGCAATAACCCGTTTCAGCCCCACCTGCCTGCGAATCGCTTCCGCGGTTTTTCGATTGTCACCGGTTAACATAATAACATCGATACCCATCCGTGTCAATTCATCTACCGCCCTTTTGCTGGTGGCTTTCACTTGGTCCGCTACGGCGATCACACCCAGCAGTTGGCTATTACAGGCAAAAAATAGCGGTGTCTTTCCGGATTCCGCAAAGGTATCCTCATGGGGCAATACCTCCTCTATATCCACCCCAGCCGCTTCCATCAACTTCCGGTTCCCAGCATAACATAGAAGCCCATCTAAGGTGCCCACTATGCCCTGGCCCGGTATCAGCTCGTAATCTTGTACCTCCTTCGCGGAGACACCCACAGCTTCCGCCTGCGCAACTATCGGTTCCGCAAGAGGGTGCCCCGACATTTTCTCCAGTGATGCGGCCACACGCAATAGAGCCTTTTCATCCACATGGATGGGTATAATATCAGTAACGGATGGCTGGCCCTCAGTGACGGTTCCGGTCTTATCCAATACCACGATGTCAATGCTGTGGGCCACCTCCAGCGACTCAGCGGACTTAATTAAAATGCCGTTGGCGGCACCCCTTCCGGTGCCGACCATAATAGCGGTCGGCGTTGCCAAGCCCAGGGCACAGGGGCAGGAGATAACGAGGACCGAAATGCCAATGGCCAGGGCAAATTCAAATCCGTGACCCAAAAGCATCCACGAGACAGTAGCAATGAGGGCAATCAGAATGACTACCGGGACAAAGATCCCGCTGATTTTGTCAGCCAGTTTTGCAATGGGCGCCTTGGAGGAGGTGGCCTCGTCCACAAGCTGTATGATCTTGGCCAGTGTGGTGTTTTCACCAACGGCGGTTGCCTGCATCTTAAAATATCCGGTTTTGTTAATCGTACCGCCGGTCACCTTATCTCCCACTTGCTTTTCCACCGGCAAGCTTTCCCCGGTAATAGCCGATTCATCCACCGATGAATACCCCTCCGTTATCATCCCATCAACGGGAATTGCATCCCCAGCTTTGACTATCAAAACATCGCCGTTCACCACATCATCAAGTGAGATTTCAACTTCCGCGCCATTTCGCAACGCAATAGCTGTCTTGGGCGCCAGGCTCATCAGCCTGGTGATCGCTTCGGAAGTGCGGTTCTTTGCCTTAGCCTCAAAGTATTTCCCCAGCGTAATGAGGGTTAAGATCATGGCGGATGATTCAAAGTATAGATCCATGGAAAAGCTGTGGATCATGTCCATATCCCCATGGCCAAAGCCCCAGGCGATTTTGTAGATGGCGTAAATGCCATATACAAATGCTGCGCCGGAACCGATAGCGATCAGAGAATCCATGTTGGGAGATAGCTTATACAAGTTCTTAAAGCCAGCGCGAAAATAATGGCTCCCTGCGATCAGTACCGGAATAACCAATAGAAATTGAGTGAAGGCATAAATCATGGCGTTTTCCATGCCGGTCAAGAATCCAGGCAGTGGCCAGCCCGCCATTTCCCCCATAGCAATATAAAAGAGAGGAACGGTAAAAATGAGAGAAACAAGCAGTCTCTTCTTCATTTTCCGCATCTCAGGTGTAGAGGTGTCGGCCGGTTTTGTTTCCTCCTTTTTTGCGGCCTGGATATGGATCGCCGCACCATATCCAATGTCCTCCACCTTGCCAATAATCTTTCCAGCATCCAGAACGCTTTCATCAAAGGTTACAGACATGCTGTTTGTCAATAGATTGACGCTGACTTCCTTGATCCCTTCCAGCCTGGATATGCCTCTTTCCACGCGGGTAGAGCAGGCGGAACAGGTCATACCTGTAATATCAAATAACTTTTTTTCCATATATCCTCGTCCCTTATTCCATAATTATATATTAAAGCAGTTTTAGAAACGGTTACAATATAGTATGTGCCAAGCAACAGGCCTTCTTTTTTCTAGAACTCCTCTATTGACAGGCATTCCGCCTCCTGATACTATTATATCAGTAAGTGTTTGGATCGCAAGAATGCACTTTTTTGTAATATAGTACCCAAAAAGATACTGGAAAAGGAAATATAAAAAATGGAAAAAAATTCACGCAACAAAAATTGCCCTGTCTCCGAGACAATCCATCTGATTGGCGGTAAGTACAAGGCATTAATCCTATGGCATCTGACAGGACAACGGGTGCGTTTCAACATGCTTCGCAAGCTAGTGCCGGAAGCGACGCCAAAGATGTTGACACAACAGCTCCGGGAATTAGAAAGTGATGGTCTGATCCATCGGGAGGTGTACCCGGTGGTTCCGCCAAAGGTAGAATATTCACTTACGGCGCTTGGCAACAGCCTGTTTCCCATTTTGGAAGCAATGTATGATTGGGGCGCCAGGCTAATGCAAAAAGAAGGGATTCAGCCGGACTGCTCCATGAGGCCTCAAGGGTCTTGCCTGGAAAAGTGTATAAACGCAAGCGAACAATAGACTGAGGTCTGCCAATATTGAATCATGGAGGCTGCTACTTATCCATAAACGGCGATTTCTTCATAAGCTACCCCTGATTTTCAGGTGAAAATCAGGGGTAGCTTCCCATTAGGGGCAAGAACCTGGATGTTCGTAATGTAATTTTATCAACCAGAATGAAATCCCTACCATATCGCATGCCGGAGGGTGTTCCCCTTCAACAATCGAACATTCATATTACCGCTGGAATCACCACTCGGAGAATTTATTTTTCGGCAGATGCTTACCGTATCTGGGTTTAATATAGCTCTGGGTCCATTCATCAAGCTCTCTCATTTGCTTAACATATTCCGGCATGTCCAAAGCCTCAACCATAGCCTCAATCAATTCCGCTCCTTCCTTTGCAACTTGGTCGCGCACCTCTACTGACGGCAGCGCACCCATATGCCCGGCATGGTCATCCGGTTCGCTGAAATAGAACCCGACAGCACCGGACGGATGCGCGAATTTACGTAAGTAATTAAAAAATTGTACGTTTTGGCTTTCGGCACGTCCAAATTTTTTGAGTTTTTTCAGCTCCTCTTCGTCTGTCGGCTGTTTAAAATACGCCTCCATCTGCTCCTGCGTAGGCATTTTTACTTTTGGGTCGATTACCAGCTCATCTTTTTTGTTTAAAATTTCATAAGCTCCGAAGAACATGTTGTTGATCTTCGCCATATTGATATCGGGATTTGCCTCCTGCGCTATCTGAAGGGCGTCGATTAAATCAATGTAAGAAATGGGCACTTTTGTCTCATCAAAGAAGTCGACTACAACCGTTCCGGCCGTGAGGAACGCCGGGCCATGCAAGGACAAGTAAACCTGTCTGCGGAAGCCTTGATTAAGAAGTGAGTAAGAAATTTGCTTCAAATACTCGGCGCCGCTGGCAACACTCATTTGTACTGTGCCTTTGCCGACAGTCGTTGCGCCGCAGAAAAAATATGGGAGAGAGCCCAGCACCAGGCCGTCGACTTTTTCCGCCATCTTCAGGGCAAATGCCTCAGGCAGCGTCGCTTCAACATCCAGCGGAAAGTCACCATGTGTTTCCACAGTGCCGATCGCGATAAATATGATGTCGTTTCTTTCGAGGTATTCCTCCACCTCTGCGTTTGTCATTTTGGTTAAAAACCTTGTGCGCATTTTCGCTGACATGATTGTCATCCTTTCATTTACAAATTTATACGTTCATGCATATTACCGGCTCATAAAATACAGTTATTAAAGCGGATATGCTATTCTGCATCAATATTAACAATATATATTCTTTTATGAGCCTACCCTACCGCATTATTCCATTAAAGTCAAGTATGTATAAACGGGCCTCCTGAACGTTACAGAAGACCCGTTATACACACTAAATAATTTATGAGAACATTTCAATATACCGGGTCAGCAGTAGGATATATTCCAGCTTGTAGCCGGCCTCATC
>Ga0153944_1001277_pt1 | contig 10339 bp, 8 predicted proteins | sample TSNJ028MetaG_FD_104703 | JGI IMG/M metagenome (GOLD analysis project Ga0153944, IMG submission 104703) | Attine ant fungus gardens microbial communities from New Jersey, USA - TSNJ028 MetaG | ecosystem: Host-associated > Fungi > Mycelium > Unclassified | place: USA: New Jersey, Wharton State... | reverse complement strand
TTTATAAAATGATGAACATGTGCAGCTTTTGCAGCTTCAATTACTTCACTATCTTTCGCATCTGGTTTACTATATTTAATATTGTCTTTTATAGTTCCAGCAAATAACCATGTATCTTGAAGAACCATTCCAAACATTTTTCTTAAATCTCCACGTTTGAAATCTTTAATATTAACTCCATCTACTAAAATTTCGCCTTTATTTACATCATAAAATCTCATTAACAATTTTACCATAGTAGTTTTACCAGCTCCGGTTGGCCCTACTATTGCAATCTTTTGTCCATCTTTCACATCTGCACTAAAGTCATTAATAATAATCTTATCTTCATCGTATCCGAATTGTACATTTTTAAATGTTACATTTCCATTTAAACCTTCTGTACTTTTTGTATTTTCTATATCTTCAATCTCTTCTTCTTCATCTAAGAAATCAAAAACTCTCTCTGAGGCAGCAACCATAGATTGTAACATACTTGATACTTGTGCAATTTGATTAATTGGTTGTGTGAATTGCTTATTATATTGTATAAATGATTGTATATTACCAACTGTAATTTTTCCTTGTATTGCAAAATATCCTCCAAGAATTGCTACTGCTACATATCCAATATTTCCTATGAAGTTCATAACAGGATGAATTAATCCTGATAAGAATTGTGATTTCCAAGCAGAATGATATAATTTATCATTCGCCTTTGAAAATTCAGTTAAAGCTTTTTCTTCACCATTAAAAGCTTTTACTATACTATGCCCTCCATATACTTCTTCTACTTGACCATTTACATGTCCTAAATAATCTTGTTGGTCTTTAAAGTATTTTTGAGATTTTCCTACAATATTTTTTACAATAAATATTGTAATAGGAAGTATTAATATTGATATTAAAGTCATTTCCCAACTTATCGTTAACATCATTACTAAAATACCAATTAGTGTACATACTGCTGTAATTACTTGTGTAATACTTTGATTTAAGTTTTGAGAAAGGGTATCTATATCATTTGTAATAACTGATAGCACCTCTCCTTTAGTTTTTTTATCAAAATATTGCATTGGTAATCTATTAATCTTTTTAGAAATTTCATCTCTTAATTCATATGTTAACTTTTGAGCTATTCCTGTCATAGTAAAGCCTTGAACTAGTGAAAATAGTACACTAACTAAATATAATCCTAATAATGTTAATAGTATTTGTGCTATTTTTCCAAAATCAATTCCTGCTCCACCAGATATTTTACTTACTAAACCGTTAAATATCTCTGTTGTAGCATTTCCTAATATTTTTGGTCCTACTATAGAGAATATAGTACTTCCAATTGCAAAAATTATAACAATTAATAAAGGAATCTTATATTTAGCCAAATGTTCACTTATTAATTTTTTTGTAGTACCTTTAAAATCTTTTGCTTTTTCTACTGTTTTTGAACTAGAACCCCTTCCAGGTCCTCCTCCCATTGGTCCGTGGCATCTATCTTTCTCCTTTCTTTTACTCCTGTCGATTGTCGCATTAGGTAAACGTCCCCAAAAGCGACAACCGAGAAAAGTGACTATTTTAATTCTTCCTCTGATAATTGTGATAATGCTATTTGTCTATATGTATCACAATTTTTCATTAGTTCTTCATGTTTTCCTTTTCCAACAATTCTACCTTCTTCAAGAACTATTATTTGTTCTGCATTTAATATTGTGCTTATTCTTTGGGCTACTATTATTACTGTTTTTCCTTTTGTCTCTTTTGATAAAGCTTCTCTTAATTTACTATCTGTTTTTAAATCTAATGCTGAAAAACTATCATCAAATACTAATACCTCTGGGTCTATTGCTATTGCTCTTGCTATTGATAAACGTTGTTTTTGCCCTCCTGAAACATTGTTTCCACCTTGAGCTATTTCTGATTTATATTTATCTTCTTTTGCGTTTATAAACTCTTCTGCTTGTGCTATTCTTGCTGCTTTTACCATATCATCATCTGACATTTCAGGATTTCCATATTTAATATTTGACTCTACTGTTCCTGAGAATAATATTCCCTTTTGTGGGACAAATCCAATTCTTTTTCTTAATTCTGTTTGAGATACATCTTTTATATTAATTCCATCTATTAATATTTCTCCACCAGTAACATCATAAAATCTAGGTATTAAATTTACAACTGTTGATTTACCACTTCCTGTACTTCCTATAATTGCTGTTGTCTCTCCTGGTTTTGCTGTAAAATCTATATCAGTTACTATTTCTGTATCTGCATCTGGATATCTAAATGATACATTCTTAAATTCTACTAATCCTTTTTTCTTATTATTAAAATCTGCTATTTTTTCTTTATCTTTTATACTTAAGTCTGAATCTAATACTTCATTAATACGATTTGCTGATACTGATGCACGAGGAAGCATAATAGATATCATTGATATCATTAAGAAACTCATTACTATTTGCATTGTATATTGTATAAATGCCATCATATCTCCAACTTGCATAACTCCTAAGTCTACATTTTTTCCACCAACCCATACAATTAATAACATAATTGCATTCATTATAAACATTAATGCTGGCATCATTATGCTCATAGCTCTATTTACAAATACATTTGTGTCCATTAAATCTTTATTTGCTTTATCAAATCTCTCTTCTTCTTTCTCTTGAGTATTAAATGCTCTAATTACTGGTATTCCAGATAATATCTCTCTTGATACAAGGTTTAATTTATCTACTAAAGTCTGTAATTTTTTAAACTTAGGCATTGCTACTATAAATAGTATTAATACAATAACCATGATAGCTGCTATTGCAACACCTATAACCCAAGCCATTGATGTATCACTCGTATTTAGTACTGTAATAAATCCTCCTATCGCTACTATAGGTGCATATATTACTATTCTAAATAACATTGGAATCAAATTTTGTATTTGTTGAATATCATTTGCATTACGTGTAATTAATGAAGCTGTTGAGAATTGTTTAAATTCTTTTGTAGAGAAATTTAATACTTTATTAAATACTTTATCTCTTAATATCTTTCCTAACTTAGCAGCTATTTTACATGATAAGAACATAATTGATATACCTGTTAGCATACTTATAAATGCAATTCCTAGCATTTGAAGTCCTGTAATAATAATATATTCATTTTGTAAATTATCTGTATTTATTACGATTGCTATATATTCTTGTTTTGTAGATGCAATTGCTGCTTGGTCTAATATGCTTCCAGCCATCTCACTTAACTGCTTATCTACTTCTATTAATACATTATCTAATTCTTGTTCTGGCATAGATTTTAAGATATCTATTAAATCCATATTTTCGAAATATACTCTTTGTTGTTCTGGAATATTTTCTAACATTTTGACTTTTATCGCTTCTGATGTTTCTTCTCCTGTAATATATGAATTTGCTACCCATGGTTTTGATATTAAATTATTTAAGTTTTCTTGTTCATCACTATTTAATTTTTTTTGTATGTATAATTCTTGATTATCTAACTCAGGATAGTCTTTTAAATATTTATTAAATTCAGCGTCTTCTAAAATATCTTTTGAAATCAATTCATAATAGCTTAAAATCTCATCATCAGAATCAGTAAATAATAACAAATTATCCATTTGAGATTTACGAATTACTTCTGGTGCTGGGTTTTCAATTCCCCCTTGTTGAATTCCTATATTTACTATCTTTGATGTATAATTTGGTAGTGTTAAATCAGCCCATGCTTGCATACATAACATTACCACTATGATTACTAATAACCATGCTGATTTTTTTAAATTTTTTAATACCTTTAACATGTTTTCTCCCTTCTATATTTAAAATCTAAACTTTTCATCTTTTTATAGAATGAAAATAGATTTATTTCTACTTTAAAATTCCATTTTTTAGATATTCTAATTGTTTTATATAATCCTTTCTAGATTCATCTTTTGAATCATACTTAAAACTTTTTATCGTTGCTTTTTTAGTAATTGCAAATAGTATTTCTAGTATTATTCTTATATCATCTTCTTTTTCTATATTTAACTTATTTTTATCTATTAAGTGATAATATTTAGAAAACTCATTTGGCTTCATTTCTTCTTTTTGCATTGAGAAGATTCTATCATCACAGGTTTTTATATTTTCAAATATTCTTTTATAGAAATGAAAATCATCTGTATTATCAAATTCTTCTGTTATATGGTCATACATAGCTATAAAAAATTCAAATATATCTCCCTTTGATGCAGTTAATATTTCTTCTGTTTGCTTATTTATGAATTTTGCATGAGTGCTTAAAATATATTGCAATAAGTCTTCTTTACTTTCAAAATACTGATAAAAACTTCCTCTTGCAATATCTGCATCTTCTACTATATTTTTTATTGATGTTTCACTAAATGCTACTCTTGCGAATTCCTTCTTAGCAGCATTTACAATTTTCTCTTTCTTTTCTTCTGATAATCTCAAAAAAGTTTCTGTTGGCAATATTATTCCTCCTTATTTTTCATTTCAAAATCAAAGTGACACCATGTCATCTATTATATGTTCCTATTATTTATTTGTCAATCTTTTTTGTGAACATTTTCTAAATTTCAAAAAAAATGTCAATATATACCCTATTTTATCATTTATAAAACCCATCCTATATATCAGGATGGGTTGGCTTTTTATGCAATTCGTACAAAATGTGGTAGTCTGTCACCTTTGGTTTCTATATATCTTCTAATTACATGTACATCCGAATTCAATTGAATAGATTGCCCTTTTTCACCAAAAATCTTTACAACTTGGTCTACAGACTCATATCCATATCTTCTGTTCATAGCTTCATTTACTATGGATATACTTGATAAAGAAACTCCATTTACAAACTCTTTAATAGTTGCTATTCCAATCAACGCGCCATTTAAATTAGTTATAGTTAACAACTGATATTTTTTGTCTTCACTATCTTCACTATCTTCCAATTTAGTTTTTATAGCTTTTTCCACCTCCGTCTTGCGGACATCGAAAAAATTACTTAAATCTTTTGGTGTGGTTGACCGAATAATTACTCTTCTTCTAACTTCCTTATTAATATATTGCATAAAAATGCCTCCTTCTAATGTTTTATGTATATTATTATACCTTACTCCACATACAATTTCAAGTGTTATTTGATTTTTTTGTCGAATTATGTTATAATTTCTGTTATATTAATATAATAATCATAAGGAGGTAATTTTTTTATGAATTGGAAAGATAACTCTAAACGGTTACCTATGAACCCTGATATGGAATACACACTTGAAGAGTTTTTGAAGAAATACAATATAAAACTTTTATGGAGTGCAAATGATGGATGTTTTTATTTTAAATTTCCAAAAAATATCTATTTCTGTAATTGCTTTATAATACCACGGATTTCTTCTAATTATGTTGAATGTCTGGACATTTCCTTAGATTTTTCATATGGAGCAAATGATTCAAAACACAAATATGAAGGTACTATTAAAATTAATGAAATTTTTGAATTATATCAAAAATTGAAGAGACTTAAATAGTCTCTTTTTTCTTTTTCTTACATATACTATTAAAGAATTTGGAATAATAGTATAGGAGATGATTTTTAATGTGTGGTATAGTTGGTTTTGTAAATTTAAAACAAAATATTGATAATGACAATTATAAAAATGTTTTATTAAATATGAATAATAAAATACAAAGACGTGGACCTGATGAAGATGGAATATGTATAAATGAACATGTTGCTTTAGGTCATAAAAGATTAATCGTAATTGACCCAGATGGTGGAAAGCAACCTATGAGTTTTGAGTATGGAGAAAATAAATATACTATAGTATATAATGGACAATTATATAATACTGAAGAATTAAAACAAGAATTAAAAGAAAATGGATTTAGCTTTAGTAGTCATTCTGACACAGAAGTACTATTAAAAAGCTATGTTTATTGGGGTTACGATGTTGTACACAAAATAAATGGAATATTTGCCTTTGCAGTATGGGATGAACAAAAACAAGAACTATTTATGGCAAGAGACCATTTTGGTGTAAAACCTTTCTATTATTCATATAAAGATGACTCTTTCATATTTGCATCTGAAGTAAAATCAATATTAAAGTTCCCTGGAGTTGAAGCAAAAGTAAATTTAGAAGGAATTGGTGAACTTTTTGGATTAGGACCTGCTCATACTTGTGGAATTAGTGCTTTTAAAGATATATTTGAATTAAAACCTGCAGAACTTGGAATATATAATCAAAATGGATTCCATAAAGAAAAGTATTGGAAATTAGAAAGTAAGCCACATGAGGATACTTTTGAAGAAACTTGTGAAAAAGTAAAATTTCTATTAGAAGACTCTATAACAAGGCAATTAGTATCTGATGTTCCTCTATGTACATTCTTATCTGGCGGATTAGATTCTAGTATTATCACTCTATATGCTGCTAACTATTGTAAAGAAAAAGGTTTACCACCATTAAATACTTTCTCTGTTGACTATGTAGATAATGATAAAAACTTTAAGGCAACTGACTTTCAACCTAATTCAGATAAATACTATATAGATATTATGACAAAGAAATTAGATACAAATCATAAAACAATAGTATTAGATACACCTGAACTTGCAGATTCATTAGAAGATGCTATGATTGCTAGAGACTTTCCTGGTATGGCAGACGTAGATTCTTCCCTTTTACTTTTCTGTAAAAATGTAAAAAATGAAGCTACTGTTTCATTAACTGGTGAGTGTGCAGATGAAATATTTGGAGGATATCCATGGTTTTTTAGAGAAGATGCTTTAAATAGTAATACATTTCCTTGGTCTATTGCTTTATCTGAAAGACAAAATTTATTAAATCCAGATATCTCTAAAAAGATTAATTTAAAAGAGTATATTGATTTTAGATATAATGAAAGTTTAAATGAAGTAGAAATATTAGATATAGATACAACAGAAACTGCTGAAAAAAGAAAAATATCTCATTTAACTTTAAATTGGTTTATGCAAACATTATTAGACCGTAGTGATAGAATGGCTATGTATAATGGATTTGAGTTAAGAGTTCCATTTTGTGATTATCGATTAGCTGAATATGTATGGAATATTCCATGGGAAATGAAGGCATTAAATGGAAGAGAAAAAGGCCTTCTTCGTCATGTTATGAGAGGTATTCTACCAGATGAAATTATAGATAGAAAGAAAAGCCCATATCCAAAAACCTGGAATCCAAATTATTTAACTAAGGTAAAAGGTATGCTTTCTAAAATAATGGAAGATAAAAATGCTCCAATTAACAATTTATTAAATAGAGAATATATTCTAGAAATTCTAGAAACAAATGGCACAGCATTTACAAGACCATGGTTTGGTCAATTAATGACAGGTCCACAGCTTATAGCTTATCTTGTGCAAGTAAATATGTGGCTTGAGAGGTATCAGCCGGAGATTGAGATATAACGGGAAAAGGAGCACTAATAAAGTGCTCCTTGGTGAAACCCAACCAAGTTAAAGACTATTTTTTGTAAGTTCTGATTTTATTCAGATTGTGGTAAGTCTACTTACAACTTTTCCTTTTCACCTTTAGAAAAGATTTTTTTTGAACTTTTGGCATATTTCTATACCTCCTTTTCATTATTCATACTAAAATACATACTTTTGATTAATTTCATTCGTCATTACTTTTAATCATATGTTTTTCAGTATATTAGAGTGAGAAAAAAGCAATTTACAGGGTTGCTTGCCCGCACCTTTTCAGGAACTTAACAGACCACTCTAACTAAGACTGTCCATCCTATCAAATGGTGATTTGTAGAATATAATTTCTTTTCTACAATATGTTACAATACATCTAGTAACAAGTTATATTTTATCATACTATTTAAGGATTGTAAACCACTGGGACGGAGTTTTTGAAATGAACCTCATTTAGTTGACAGCAAAAGTTGAAGTGACCCCCTTTTTCAGCGATAGCGAATATGAGCATTATCTCTTTTAGCTTGATCATTTTCTTTTTCAAATTCTCTACAATTTTTTCTAATCTTTTTGTTCGCCTCTCTAATTTTTTCCTTCATTTCTTTTTCATCTAAGTTAAAATTTTTTTTAGTTCCTACTTTAGATTCTTCTTGAAATTTCATGATTGACCTCCACATATAAGACTAGTTAATAGTTACCTTTGTTTATACTATAAAACAAATTTATAAAAAATATATATTAATATAATAACATGATTTTATATATATTTCAATTGTTATATTTAATTTTAATTCTACTAAATTCCGTGAAATTAAAAACTTGTCAATTAAATTTAAATCCTCCATTTTAGATATTGCAAAACACTTTTTTCCTAAATCTTTTAGTGATGCACCACAATGATATAGTTCTTTATTATCTATTAATATAAATCTATCATGAAATTTGTTTGTTTTAGCTAGCTTTAATATTGGATATTGTTTATTAAATTTGTTGATATCTAATTTCGTTACGTCACTAGATACTGACGTTAATATTATCACTTCTACATTTTTATTTTTCTTCGCTACCATTTTTAATATACTTTCATCTATATAATTATCTATAATCAAGATTTTATTTTTTGCACTTTTTATAATATCTATAATTAAGCTATATGCATCATATATCTGTCCATCAAAAAATATTTTTTGTTTAAATTCATCTTCTTTATCCTTTTGTAATTCATTAAATACTTCATCAAATTTTTTATCATGTTCTAGAAATTTGTACTCTAATGTTGTTAGTCTATCAAACATGGCAGAATTATTTGCTATAAATTTTCTCATTTCTATAAAGGCTCTTATAATACTTATACTGACTTGAATAGCAATTTCGTTTTTCAATATTCCCGCTAACATAGATATTCCTTGTTCTGTATAAACATATGGCAAATATTTCTCACTTCTATATTTTATATTTGCCTTTTCCAATGTGGTTCCATTTTGGAACCACATTGTTTCTAATTCTTCTTTTGTTAGCTGAAAACAAAAATCCTCTGGAAACCTTTCACTATTTCTTTTCATTGCTTTATTAATATTTTTTGTTTCATAATGATATAACATAGCTACATCGCTGTCTATCATTACTTGCTTTCCTCTAATCGTATAAATCAAATTTTTAATACTTTCTGGTTCATATTTTTCTATATTTAATTCTTTGTTTATTGGTGCAATATTACTTTCTTCATTCATAATTATCACATCCTAATTTTAGATTTGACATTATTTTAGAACAGTTGTTTTCTTTTGTCAAGAGTTTTATTTGATTTTTACAAAAAAACTCTGTCATAATGGTTCAAAAATAGAGTTAAAGTCAAAATTTCAATATATTTCAAGTTACATATGAAAAATCTTCTTTAATTCAGTTATAATTTCTTTTCTACATACTATTAAAACGTTAAATAAAGTAAGCAGATTTATTCCTAATGATATGATTGGTAAAATAAATTTATTATTCCATTTAAGAATCATTGTAATTCCAGGGAATAGACTTAATAAAAATACGATTATCTCATATCTAAAATATTTAGCATGTTTTTTGTGATTTATGATTGTAAGCAGAAACACGATTGTATTAGCTGTTATAATTGTTATAGGTATTGCATAATCTATAGACCAATTTCTATATTTTGTAATCCAATCAATTACAAAACATATCACTGATATAGCAACTAATTGTATAATCGTTTCTCTTACTATATTTATATTTGACCTTATTGAAGTGATTACTGTAACCCATGTATGTATAATTCCTATAATGACTATTAAACTCCATAAAATAGTAGTATCAGTTAAAAAGTTTACAACAATTGATGCTCCTCCTATCATTATTGATATGGTAAACATTATATATGCGATTAGATTCACTCTTTTATAATTTGAAATTTTAGGATATAGTTCCATAAACACCATTACTTTCTATTTTTACATTTATTCCATTGTCTTCTAAATTCTTTTTAAAATATTCTGATATCTTAGTTTCATTTAATACTGAAGTAAATGTAAATATCATTTTATCTTCAAAAGAGCATGCTGAACATTTTATTTTTTCTACTTGATCAGGCGCTATTAGTAGTAAAAAACCATCTATATATTCCTTATACTGAGGCATAATACTTATTCTTCCTACATTTGATAAGGTAGTAGTACTATATTTTCTTATTTGTGTATACGCTATTTTTACGATAGGTATTTTTAAGAAAAGTGGTAATACTTTAGTAGGAATATTTATACCTGCTCTTACATTAGCAGACATTGTTCTCATAATCTCTTCTTTTTCTAATTTCTTTTCAAATTGTTTTCTCACTTCATTTAAAATAATATCAAATTCCACATTT
>Ga0153944_1001273_pt1 | contig 10371 bp, 8 predicted proteins | sample TSNJ028MetaG_FD_104703 | JGI IMG/M metagenome (GOLD analysis project Ga0153944, IMG submission 104703) | Attine ant fungus gardens microbial communities from New Jersey, USA - TSNJ028 MetaG | ecosystem: Host-associated > Fungi > Mycelium > Unclassified | place: USA: New Jersey, Wharton State... | reverse complement strand
ACTGGGTTAAAGACTGATATAAAAGAAAGGGATACAGGAAATGAAACTAGGGCTTGATTCTTTGCCTCAACTTGAAAGAGAAATTCTACCAACACATGATATTAAACTCTTTAGCGGACGTTCAAATTATGTGCTGGCAAAGGAAATAGCAGAGTATTTGGGCACAAGCGTCGGCCCTATGATTATCAAAAACTTCTCCGACGGCGAAATTTATGTTCAGGTTCAAGACAGTATTCGCGGTGACGATGTTTTTATTATCCAACCTATATGCCATCCCGTTAACGAAAACCTTGTAGAACTTTTAATCCTTATAGATGCCTTCAAAAGAGCTTCCGCAAAGACAATTACAGCGGTCATCCCGTACTACGGATACGCGAGACAAGACCGTAAAACAAGCGGCAGAGAAGCCATTACGGCAAAACTTGTAGCCGACCTTTTAACAACTGCCGGCACTGACAGAGTTCTTACGATGGACCTTCACAGCGGTCAAATCCAAGGCTTCTTCAACATACTTGTCGACCACATTTACGCTACGCCTATTCTTGTAAACTATATCAAAAAACTAAATATACCTTCATCCGACATTGTAGCGGTCAGTCCCGACACAGGCGGCGTTCAGAGGACGAGAGTATTTGCCAAGAGCCTGAACTGTCCTTTGGCCATCATTGATAAACGCCGCGACAAACATAATGAAGCTATAGCAGACCATGTTATAGGGGATGTTTTGGGTAAAGTCTGCGTTATGTTTGATGACATGATTGATACGGCAGGTACTATTTGCGAAGCGGCAAAACTTTTAAAACGCGAAGGCGCTAAAGAAGTTTATGTTTGTGCAGTTCACCCAGTATTCTCCGGCCCTGCCTTAAAAAGACTTGATGAAGCGCCTATTAAGGAAGTGATTGTTACAAACACCATTCCTTTGAATAACGACTTCATTCCTACAAAAATCACCCAACTTTCGGTTGCTCCGCTTTTGGGAGAAGCTATTTCCAGAATACACGACGACCAGTCTGTTTCTTCTCTGTTTGGTTTTGAAAAGGAATATAAAAGCTGATGCTTGAGGGCCTGAAAAGCTGCACTAAATGCCTTTTACATAAAGAGCGCAACAATGTTGTGCTTTGTGACGGCAGCGAAAAAGCCAAAGTAATGCTTATAGGGGAAGCGCCCGGCGCAGATGAGGATGCTTCAGGGAAGCCTTTTGTCGGAAGGGCCGGCAAACTTTTAAACGAACTGCTTAAATCTGCGGGCATAGACAGGCAGAAGGATTTATACATCTGCAACACCGTTAAGTGCCGCCCCCCGCAAAACCGTAAACCGACTGATGCCGAAAAACAAGCCTGTCGGCCATACCTTGAAGAGCAGATTAAAAAAGTCAATCCGCAAGTTATAATACTTTGTGGAGCTACAGCAATGACCTCTTTTATAGAAGATAAAATTACAATCACAAAAGCCCGGGGTAAAGTCTTTGAAGTCAAGGGAGTTAAATTTGTCCCGATTTTTCACCCCTCCTACTTATTAAGATATCATTCCACAGAAGAGGGCTCACCGAGAGATGTAACAAAAAAAGACTTAATATTTGTAATGGGTTTGTTAAGTTAAGCATTTTAGTATAAAATAAAGCATGAGGGATATTATTGGGAAGAAGTGTTTATGGCAGATAATTTAGAAGTTAGAGTTGAGCAGTTAACCAGTGCCATTCGGGGACTTTACGATAAACCTACGGCTACTGTGGGTGACATTAATAACGCTATTAATTCTGTTATGCAGAGGCTTGATAATTCAAACGACGCTAATTCAGAACAGCTGGGTCAAACTCTTGTTAATGACATTCGACGCATTATGGAAGAGAAACACAACTACCTGCAAGAACACCTCTCGGGTTTTGAAAGCGCCCTCAGGCAGATTGCTTCTGGGTCAAATGACCAAAAGCTGAACGGAGAAATTTCCCGCCTTACGGCAGAAGTTTCGACTGTCTATACGAAAATGAGCAATCAGGAAACCCTCTTAAATAATATCGCCCGCTCAATTGACAACTCAAGCGGAAGTGTAGAGGAAATCGAAAGATTAAGGAATGAAATCGCATCTTTTTCCCGCGGTTTCGAAAACATTACCCAAACGTTAAATAAAAATTTCAATGACTTCTTAATTCAGGTGCAAGGTTACTCCGGCAAAGAAGACTTTAAAAGACTTTTTGTGGATATAGACAGCATTACAAACAATACAAATGCCATCATTTCAGCCCTCGCCATTATTGACCATAAATACAAAGACCTTACAGGGCTCATTGATATGGTCACAAAGAAGGAAAATGTGTTCTCCCAGGGCCTTGAAGAGCTTTCAAGAAGCATTAAAAATCTCGAGGAGTTCTCCGCACTTATCAGAAACGCAGGCTCTAAGGATGATTTAAACTATTTGAATGAAAAAATATCAAACCTGAAAACTCACATAGAAGCCGCAGACGCCGACACCAGGGCGAAGATGAGCGAACTTATCTATGGTGTTGAAAGCAAAATAAACGCCCTCCAAAATAACGGCGATTTCGACAGACTAAAAGAAGAAATGAGAAGTTCATACGCTGAACTTAAAGAAAACTCGCGCTCAATAAAAGACGAGCTTCAAACCCAGGTAAAAAGTGTGGCAACTTCTATAAGTTCAACACTCAAAGAAGATTTTACACTTCAAAGCACATCCCTCAATACAAACCTTCAAACCCTAAGCAGTGAAATTTTGAAACTGCAGGAATATCTTGCAAGAAATGTAGATACTAAAACAGATGAAATCAGAAGTGAAATTAAGTCATTCATATCTGACTTCTCCCAGCTTCGCGTTTCCCTTGAGTCTTCAACGCAGGCAGAGTCATTGCGCGAAAATCTGGAGCGTATAAATGATGAAAACTTTATCAAAATGTACGACCTTATCCACGAGCAGCTGGTAAATCTCGATAGCAGTATTGAATTAAGAACCGCTTCAAACAAGCTGGAGATTTCAGGAGCTATTTCAAGCCTTCAGGGTGACGTCAAGTCTGTAGTCACAAGTTTGATGAACCTTAAAAACGATTTAGGAGATGTTTCAAGACAAAACCTCCACATTTTAAGAGAACCCATAGAAAAAGCCCTTTCCAATATTGAAAACCTCACAATAGGCAATGAACTTAAGCAGCTGCAGGCAGCTATTGACGGTATAATGACCGACATCAGAAAATCCTTTGAAGCACTAAAAGACAATTTCTCTGAAATTGCAACCTCTTCAAATATCGAAGTATTGCAGCAGCTTAATTCTTCAATTCCCTCAATTGCCGACAGGCTGGAGATTTTCAGAACCCACGTTATCAGTGAAAACTCTGCAAATTTGCAGGAGTTAAGACAACACTTTAATGAGGCTATGGAAGCTGTTAAAGCAAACGTAGAGAGTGTTACCACCACCTTAAAGGCAGATTTTGCAAATATAAACGATGAAATATCCGAAACAATTAAAATAGACATGCAAAAACTTTCCGACCACATAGTCGAGAGCGTTGAAGGTGTCAATTTGAGTATTTCGCAGGAGTTCAACGACCACAAAGTCAACATAGACGAACTTCTTGTCCGCATACAGGACTATGAGAACAGGTTTAAAGACAAACTTGACTCTATCGAGGCTACTTTTGAAAGTCTCAATCAGGAAACCTGCGAAAGAATGACTGATGCCATCAATACTAACAACAAACAGTATCAAGACGCCATAAACTCTGTTAAAAAAGACATAGTAACGCATGTTTCAGGTATGGGCGAACAATCCCGCTCTGCAATAGCGGAAGTAAGCCTTAAAGTAGACCAGCTGTTGGAAGCGCAGTCTGTTGGTGCTTTAACCTCCGTAGGGCCGGACGAAAAAAGTGTTGCATATGCCAATCTTGAGACAAAACTTGAGCGCTCCAACCTTCAACAAATCCATAACGCTAAAGAACTTATGGAGGAAATCCAAAACCTAAACACAGAAATTTCTTTCAAAATTGAAAATATGCTCGAAGCGGACGACTCCGGTAATGTCTCGAAGTTTATGGCAAAACTTGAAGACAAGATTCAAAGCCTGCTTGATAACGGCAGAGATATTGACGAACTTGCCAAAGCAACAAAAGACCATATAGACAATAGGATGAAAGAGATTTTGCAAAAAATCTCCAAGTCAAACGCCATACAATCCGTTAAGTCAGACAAGAAATCCGACGCTTCGGTTGATGATGAAATATCATCAAATTCAAAAGTACAAGAACTTGTTTCAGGCTTGGAGTTTCTTCAAAAGAATATCTTTGAAGAAATGAAGGAGTCTTTTGAAAAGCAAAATGAGATATTGAACGATATAGCTGACACTAAAGTTCCGGAAGTTGATACAGATGAGTTGGCTAAAAAGATAAAAGACTACATAGACTTAAACGAACTTGTAGATAAGATAAAAAATGCGGCCGATGCCGATGAAATAGCCAAAAGAGTCAAAGAAACAGTTGATGATTCGATAAAGAAAATAAAAGAACCTCTAAATGTCGATGAGTTGGCTATCAAAATCAAAGATTCTCTGGATATAGAAGAATTTTTGAAAAGAGCAAGCGAGCCTGTTGATGCCGATGAAATGGTAAGCAAAATTAAAGAGCAGCTTGATGTCGATGATATCGTAAGAAGACTTCGTGAAACGGTTGCGTCTGTTGAAAATAAGGTAAGCAATACTTTAGAGAACAAAGTAAATGGCGTAGAAAAACAAATACAGGAACTTGGTGAAGCAGTTTCAAGGCTGCAAAAAAGTACGCCCGAAAATACATATACATACACTATGGAAGATATTGAGTCCGATCTTGCAAAAATGCGCCTGAGTTTTGAAAAGAGTAATTCTAAAGTGTCCGATTCGGTCGATGCCCAGAAAAATGCCCTTGACGATATAAGGGGAAGATTGACAACACTCCAGAAAGCAGCTCTTATTTCAGGCGGAGACGACAAGGTTGAAGATATTGCATATCAAATCTCCAAGAAGTTAAATATGCAAGAAGCCAGATTTAACGATGTAGAAGACAAACTCGGTGCCATTATTCAAAAGCAAAATGAAGAGTTTGATATAAAAGCTTTCATTGATGTGTTCTATGAAAATACAACGCAAACAAAGAGCCTTGCAAGCCGCGTAGAAACTATGGAAAGCCAATTAAGTGTTATTGCGCGCCATATGCAGAAAATCATCTCTTACATAGAAGAATAATCAACAAATAAAGCCCTGGTTGCTTTTAAAGATATACTCCATCCATATTATTGTTATTCCTTTAAAACAATATAAAATGTTGATTGTCGAATGTGATAGCTTAATTTTAATCAGGAGCTTTAATTATGTTAATAAGGAGAACAAAACAGGCGTTTACACTTGCCGAAGTACTTTTAACTCTGGCTATAATAGGCGTTGTTGCAGCGCTTACAATACCTGCCGTGATTACAAAAGTAACTAATGCACAGTTTGTAATGGGAGCCAAAAAAGCTTATAATACACTAAAAAGCATTGAGCAGAAGGCCGCAATTGACTTCGGAGACAGGACTTTGTGGGATCCGTCATTAAGCGAAACTGAATATTTTAACAAATACTACAAACCCTACTTAGATGTTTTAAAAGACTGTAAAGATGATGGTGAAGAAGGCTGCTGGGGTGCTCAATACAGATATTTGAACGGTGGGCAAATTGACCCTTCTCATAATAATCTTGGTTACAACATAATCACATCCGACGGAATGTCAATGAAATTTGACATTTACACTCGCTGGAATGTAACAATCTCGGTTGATGTAAATGGTCCCAAGGGACCGAATGTGTGGGGTAAAGACGTATACGCATTCGAGCACTGCTTTTATATCGGAATGAAGCCTTTCGGGTCGCATTATGTCACTGCCGATATTGAAGACAAATGTTATTCTGGGGGAAGTGGCGATATGTGTATAGTCAAAGTCCTCTCTGAAGGCAAAATAAACTACTCCGGCGGTTCGTCAACAGACACAGGTTACGGTTGGCCTGTACCATACTTATAGGCTTCCTCATATAAGCCCGTTTGATATCTTCAATAAAATAACGAAAGGACCAACCCATGAAATCTAAAGCTTTTACTCTCGCCGAAGTACTTTTAACTCTGGCTATAATAGGCGTTGTTGCAGCGCTTACAATACCTGCAGTGATTACAAAAGTAACCAAAGACCAATACGTTACAGGTCTTAAAAAAGCATACAATACCGTAAAAACTGTAGAAAGGGCTGTCGTACAAGAACATGGACCGATAGAGAATTGGGATGTGACGGGGGCTACAAAGGACAACTTTGAAAAATATTTTAAAGAGCACTTTGATATTATAAAAATATGTGAAGACACAGAGAAGGGTTGTTGGCCCGAAGCTTCCGAGCGGTCACTTCTAAACGGTGATAAGTGGCCGGCTGACTTCAATACCTCTGCCTATTACAGATTCATAACCTCGGACGGAATGGCCTGGGCCTATTATGGCACCGGTTTTGATGTTGACGTAAACGGCTTAAAAGGTCCAAACAGGGTGGGCAGGGATATATTCTACTTTTACGCTCACGGTAATCCTTTGAGCTTTAAGCCAAATGGGTGGTATTGGTCGAGTGTAGACATAAATGCCAATTGTAACACTTCAACCGGTGATGGTTGGATATGCGGTGCAAAAGTCCTTACAGAAGGCAAGATGGACTATTAAAACTGAACCAAAAGAACACAGATAGAACTAAATATTACTTATTTAAGTTCACATTGGCGCGCTGAATGGCTTTACTCCTGTCAGCCCTTTGCTTGTATAAAACTTCAAAGTTTTTCTGAACATAGTCATAGTTGGCGAGCGTCAAGTCTATGGACTTATTTATAAGGAAAAACACTATAGGTGTCCCTATAATTATTGTTGCAAAGGCTGCAACTACGTGCTTAAAAGTTTTTTCGACAGCTCTTCTTTTTATAACCCCTCTCTCGGTATCCTTTTTTAGTTGGAGGGACTCGTTTACGTAAGCATTTCTTGTATCTGTGTCCATCGCATCGAGCTTTTCAATAAAATCTTTATTTATATAAATAATGTATTTTTTAACCGCAATGCTTTCTTCGATCTCTTCAAAAGGATCCTTCCATTCACCGGACTGGGCCAGACTGGCTTGTGCAAAAGCCATGGCATTTTGAAGAGCCTCATTTTCGTCTGTTTCTTTGTCTATTGTTTTGTCTTTGTTTTCACTCGGGAAATCCGGCACTTCATCATCTTCGCTCGCGCTGAACATACTTGCGTTTTCATTGAACATTTCAGGCGTAATAATCTCATCATCTTCATAGATTGCAGCATTTTCTTGAACTCCGGTATCTTGCGCGAATGTTTGCTTGTCTGCAACTTTGAAACTTTCTGCTTCTTCAGGCGCAGTGTCTTCGGAAGCATCCTTTTTTTCCTGTGTTACCTGCATAAAACCGTCATCAGGCCGGCTGTCTGTTTCCTGTTCTTCAACCTCATCGCTTAGGGCAGTGTTTATTTCGGCAAGCTGTTTTTGCGCCTCTTCCTGAGCCAAGCGTTCTTGTTCACGGGCAATTGCTTCTTCGCTCAAAGGTGCATCATCTTCCAGTATATCTTCTTTTTTCATATTTCGCTTGATTTTTTCAAGCTTATCATCCGCTTTTTTATCTTTTTCTTTTGGGTCTTTATCTGTCATAATCTTTTCTCCGGATTATTTCCATGTTAGAATTATACTTGATTTAATGTCAAAATGAAATCATGAAAGTAATGGATAAAACTAAACTGGTAAAAGAATTACAAAGACTTAAAACCCCCAAAATGCTTGTTGTGGGTGATTTTGGTATAGATGAGATGGTGTTTGGCGCAACCGAACGTATTTCAAGAGAAGCGCCGGTGTTGATTTTACAACACTCAAACACTAAAATTATTCTCGGTACAGCTTCAAATGCCGCAAACAACATATCTGCCCTAAATGGCGGCAAAGTAAGCGCTTTGGGAGTATACGGAGCAGACTACCACGCTCCTGTTTTAATAAATACACTTGAGCTTGCAAAGATAAGCACCCAATACATGGTCGAAGACAGGACAAGAAAAACAACCACAAAAACACGTATTTCGGGCTCCTGCTCGCAGAGTGTAACGCAGCAAATAGTAAGAATTGACAGACAAACAAAAGACCCGCTTTCAGAAGAAACCGAAGCGTTTGTCATCGAAAATCTTGAAAAATCCATACCCGAACATGACGGAATTGTGCTCTCTGACTACCATTTGGGCTTTTTAACAGACAATGTTATACGAGCTTCTATAAATATTGCCAAAAGATACGGCAAAATAGTTGTAGCGGACATCCAAAAAGACTTCCACAGATACCGCGGAGTTGACGCCATAACTCCGAACCAGCCTGACACGGAAAGATACCTCGGATATTTTATAAAAGACGAAGAAACTCTTAAAAAAGCAGGTGAAGAACTCCTGGATAAACTGGATTTGAAATACGTCCTTTTGACCAGAGGCGGTGAAGGAATGGTATTGTTCGAAAGAAGCGGCAAATATACTAAAATTCCTGCTTTCAACAAAAAAGAAGTTTTCGACGTCACAGGCGCAGGCGATACCGTAGTCGGAGCTTTTGCTCTTTCGTTGTGCGCAGGCCTTGACCCTGAAAGTGCTGCTTTTGTGGGCAATTTGGCCGCAAGTATTGCAATAAGGCATTTTGGCTGCCACGTCACTACTGTTAATGAGCTGGAAATGGAACTCGAGAATCTTAAGGAGATTGTATGGATATAAGGAAACTGCTTGGTAAAATTAGGCCGTTTGACCTGATAATAATAGGCATTATAGTTGTGGCCCTCATAGTGGGCTTCTTGACTTTAATAGGCAAGCGGGCAACATCTTCTAAGCAGATAGAGGCAAATACACAGGTAGCAATAGAAGTTTTCTTTAGAGGCATAATGGTAACTTCAAGCAACTCTCCGTTCAAGGAAGGCGAAGAGACCTTCATTACAATAAGGAATGTTCCATATACCAAGCTTAAAATTAAAACCGTAAAGTTCGAGCGCAAAAAAATAATCGTACCTGTTCTAAACGCACAAAAGCCTTTCAATGTTGTTGACGATGTTTCAGCTCCCTTTCAGTATGATTTCCTTGTAACGGTAATGGATGATGCCAAAATTACTAAAGACGGCGCTGTAGTCGGTGGAAATAAAATTAAAATGGGCTTACCTGTTACACTTGAAGGCGTAGACTACAGATTTAACGGTATAGTTACAAATATCACCCTGCACAATCCTCCACAAGAAGGTTCCGGCAGCGGTTTAACCGAACAGGTGCAAAACAGTAACGATGTTCAATAGCGCCAAGAGTTACATAGTTGATGTAAAGAATGACTTTTTTGCACAAGTGCAGAGTTCAAAGTTCGCACTTTTTTGCGCGGACAGTTTAATTTTTAAAAACATAGACAATATTACTCTTGTGCTCTTAATTCTCACTCTTATTGCGACAGCTTTCTGCACAAGCGGTGTTATAGGTCTTTTTGCAATCCTGACTTCTCTCTCGGTAGCCTTTAAACTTCTTGTAAAAAAGGGCGAAAGACTGGTTGCTTCAAAACTTGATTTTGCAATTACACTTTTTCTTACCGTAGCGATATTAAGTCTTTTCGGGTCTTCACTGTTTTTGTTGAGCCTGAAGGGCTTTGTTAAAATATTAATATACATCGTATTTTACTTTTGCGCATTTCACTTCCTGTATTCAAACAGAAAAGCAATACCGCTTATACTGGCTGTTATAGCCTCACTTGTGACATTTGAAAGCGTAATAGGTATTTTGCAAAATCACTCGAGTATTTTGCCTATCTCAACATGGCAAGATACCTCAAACTTAGACGTGCATGAGGTTATGTCCCGTTGTTACGGCACCTTGAAGCCCTACAACCCCAACCTCTTGGCAGGTTATATACTGGCCGGTATATCATCGGTATTTTACCTCGGAGCAGTTAATTTTTTAAACAATAACAAAAAAAGAACCGCACTCTTCTTCGCAGCCCTGCTTCTCTCCTTTCTCGCCCTGATATACTCCGGCTCAAGAGGGGGATATCTCGGGCTTTTTGCCTTTATAGCAGCTATGATGACAGTTATCTGTCTGTATGTAAAAAATACAATAGGTTTTGAAAATATTAAAAAAAGATATAAAAACATACTCATAGGTATAAGTGCCGCAGTCTTGCTTTTCATAGTATCAACCCCTGCAATATACAAACGCATACTGTCTATCTTTGCCTTTCGCGAAGACAGCTCTATTTCCTTCAGACTTAACGTATATGAAGCAAGTTTCAGGATGTTTTTGGACAATTTCTTTATAGGTATAGGTCTCGGGAATCAAAACTT
>Ga0153944_1001271_pt1 | contig 10373 bp, 10 predicted proteins | sample TSNJ028MetaG_FD_104703 | JGI IMG/M metagenome (GOLD analysis project Ga0153944, IMG submission 104703) | Attine ant fungus gardens microbial communities from New Jersey, USA - TSNJ028 MetaG | ecosystem: Host-associated > Fungi > Mycelium > Unclassified | place: USA: New Jersey, Wharton State... | reverse complement strand
TCAGTATTTTGCAGCACTTACGAATATGCGGTCTGTCGGATGTATGGGAGATGAACGGACATATGACTATGCTGTGGCACTGCGGGCAGTGAATACAACAGACTTTATGACGGCTGAGGCGGCGGAACTTCCCTGGGATGTGATCGGGAAGGTTACCAATCGGATTGTGAATGAGGTGAAGGGGGTTAACAGGGTGGTGTATGACTGCACGGGGAAGCCGCCTGGGACAATTGAGTTCGAATAATTAAGGAAAGCCTTGAAACTCGCATGGATGTTGGGTTCTCAAGGCTTCTTTTATGCCTGTGGCATTAAATTGGCATTATCATTTCTGATGATGGATAGCAGCAATATTATTTGCTGGCGGAGGATGGCCACTGTATCTTCCACTCAAAATATTCATCTCTGCTGATTTCTTTACTTTTATATTTATTCTGTATTTTCAGCCAATTTTGAAGAAAATCATTTACGAGGCCATAGTTGAGAGAGATGCCTACGGGGGGAGTGGTGCTTTGGAAATCCTCTGCGCAGTATTCACCATAGGTTTCCGGGGCGATCATATTATTTGCCCTTACCATTTCAAAGAGGTGCACAGCATCCATATTGGCTTCATCTAACCAGAACAGGGTTTCCATGATATCTTCGGCGGTGGACAGACTGTAATTTTCCAGGCATTTGTAATTACAGTTAAATATCTTCGCCATCTCCATAATCGTATCTTTTTTTGGAACACGGTAGTCTTTTTCATATTGGGAAATACGGGTGTCGGCATATTTATCTTCATAACCAAGCTTCAAGCCCAGCTCCCTTTGGGTAATCCCGCGGAAAGTGCGGATCGCCCGGATTCTTTCACCTATTGTCATAATGTCAGCTCCTTTATTAAGAGTTTTAGTGTGGTTTTGAATAGTATAGCATATCTTTTAATTGCTGTATAGAACATAATTGTTATTCTATAACAAAATTGTAAAGCATAACAAATATGCTATTGACAAGGATGTCCATAGTATGTATAATATGAATTACCACAAAGGATAACATATAAGTTATAGTACGGTAAACTAAAAAACTGAATAAGCTGCATATCAGGCCAACAGATTTTGCGATGACGGCAGGTCAGGAAATTTGACCAATCCGAGCGAAAAAGACACTCTTAGAATTGATGGGAATATCTCGAACAGGAGCAGGCCCAGAGCCGGAAACGGCTGAGGTTGGCTGGAACGCCAGCAGTCTGGTATGTGAATGGAAGCTAACATAGTGCATCTGATAGATAGAAGATACACAAAAACAAAATCCCAAATACCTTATTTGTGGTGTCTGGGGATACAAGCAAAAATCTAATTTAGAAGGAGAATGTAGGTATGGGAAAAATGTATATCACAGTAGAAGAGGCAGCGGAGTTTTTAGGAATAGCAAAGTCAACTTCCTATAATTTGCTCAGGAAGATGAATAAGGAGTTAAAGGAGAAAAATTATATTACGGTGGCAGGTAAGGTCAATCGGAAATATTTTATGGAACGTGTATATGGTATGGGTGAAGAAGTATAGGGAGGACACAGGATGCCGGCTTATAAGGATGCAAAGACAAATAAATGGTTTGCCCAGTTCTATAGTAAGAACTGGCAAGGAGTGAATAAGCTTGTAAAAAAGAGGGGATTCGCCACCAAAAGAGATGCGCTGGAATATGAGCGCAGCTATAAGGTTCGGGAAAGTGCCAATTTGGATATGAATTTTGCTGATTTCTACAAGCTATATGAAGAGGATATGAAGCCCAGGCTGAAAAGAAATACCTGGCTGACTAAGGAACATATTGTGAGGACAAAAATCATGCCATACTTTGAACATAAGAAGATGAACGAAATCAAGGCGGCTGACGTTGTAAAATGGCAGAATGAAATGCTTACAACCTTAGATGAATATGGCAGGCATCATTCCCAGACTTATCATAAGACTATGCATAATCAATTGAGTGCGATATTCAATCATGCAGTCCGGTTCTATGAGTTAAAGGAGAATCCGGCACGAAAAGCGGGGAGCATAGGAAATGAGAAGGGAAAGGAGATGCTGTTCTGGACACAGGAGGAATATCTGAGGTTTGCGGAAGTAATGAAGGATAAGCCAAAATCTTATTATGCATTTGAAATATTATATTGGTGCGGTGTCCGTGTGGGAGAACTGCTTGCACTTACGGCAGAGGATTTTGATTTCAAGAATAAAACACTGCGGATTAATAAGTCCTATCAGCGGTTAGAAAGTAAGGATATCATTACGGAGCCGAAGACACCAAAAAGCAACCGGATTATCGTGATGCCGGATACGGTCTGTGAGGAGATTAAAGAATATATTGGGATGTTGTATGGCTTTCTGCCGACTGACAGGATATTTCATATTACCAAAAGTTTCTTACACCATGAAATGGACAGAGGGGCAAAGCGTGCGGGGGTGACGCGGATTAGAATCCATGATCTCAGGCATAGCCACATAAGTTTACTGATTGAGATGGGATATTCGGCTGTGGCGATTGCTTCCAGAGTGGGGCATGAAAGTATAAATATCACCTACAGGTATGCTCATATGTTTCCTTCCAAGCAGACAGAGATGGCGGGAAATCTGGACAGGATCAGGAAGGAAGTTGAGAAGAAGGGTGATGTAGAAACAGAAGAAGCAGAAGAGGAGGTGAATGGAAATGTCACAGAAAGTGCTTGATCCAAAAGGTAGATGGAGAAATGTTAAAGTAGGTTTCCGGATGTCGGTTCAGGAAGCGGAGGAGCTGAATGAGAGGGTACGGATATGTGGGAAAAAGAAGCAGGATTACCTGATTAAAAGTGCCCTGCATCAACGTTTGGTTGTGGTGGGGAATAAGCAGGTGTTTGCGGAATGTATGGGTAAGCTGAAATCCATAGAAAGTGAACTAAAGCGTTTGGAATCCGTAAGGGAGATGGATGAGGAGCTGTTGACACCACTGCGGACTATTTTGGAGATTTTACAGGGATTTGATAAGAAATGAAAAAGTCCCGTCTAAGGCGGCAACCTTAGAGAAGAACTTTTCATGATGCAGCCGGAACTGCCATAATCGTTTGTAAACAATTATGATTATACGGTATGTTCCGGCTATATTCAACTACAAATTTAGTGCCGGGGTTTATCCGGCAGAAAGGGAAAGTGTATGGCAAATAGTATTATTATTGGGATAGATCACGGTTTTCATTTGATGAAAACGAAAAGTCAAGTATTTGAGAACGGAACAGTGAAGTTGGAAGCAAAGCCGACTTTTGAAAGCAATGTTATCTGCTATCGTGGGAATTATTACGAAATCGGGACAACACGTATGAGTGTAAAGGACAGTAAGATCCAGGACGAAGATTATTTCATACTGACATTGGCAGCCATTGCGGAGGAATTGATGGCAAGGAGAGAAAGCAGGAAGGCACGTATTATTCTTGCAGTGGGAATACCGTTTACCAGGTTTCATAAAGAACAGCAGGAGTTCATGAGTTATTTAAAAAGGGATAAGGAGATATGCTTTACTTATGAGAAGGAACATTTTGCGGTGACGATTGAACGGGTGATTTGCTTTCCGCAATGCTATGCAGCCATTGCAAACCGTCTTGGAAATATGGATGGTGAGTATGTTGTCTGTGATATTGGTAGCTGGACTACTGACGTTATGTTTATCAGGGACAAAATTCCGGTGGCAAACCGCTGCCTGACACTTACCAATTCCATTATCAGCATGATGCAGGATATTGTAAAGCAGAGTGTAACCCTACTGGGAAAGAAGCTGCCGGAAAGCTTTATCTGGAAATATATATCCGGAGCTGAGGTTCGGTTGGATGATGAGATGAAAGCGTTGATTGATAGTGTCCTTGCCAGGTTTGCAGCCGATACGGAGGGGATGCTGAAAGAGAATGATTATGATATGGATTTTTATAACATCGTTTATGTAGGCGGTGGGGCATCAATTATGGAACACTATGGCAGGCATAAGGATAATATCCTGTATTTGCCGGATGTAAGGGAAAATGCAAAAGGATATGAATTCCTTGCAAGAAGCATGGAAAGGTCGGTGTGAATGTGGGGATGCTGAAGAACGAGAGGAAGTTTTCGGTCAGGCTGAATGAGGACTATCATACGGAATATATTGCCATGTTGGAGGCTCTGAAAAAATCCCATATGTACAAATCGGAGGCAGAAATTATCCGGGAAGGAATTCGGAGTCTTTATAATGAGTGCTTTGGCAAGGTAGAAATGGAAAAGGAACGAGGACAGTTGATTGGAGCAGTATTTGAAACGATGAAGGCTGAAATCAAGGAAATGCTAATGCTTCATGATATAAAGCTGTTGGGACAGTTGGCAGGAGTGAGCGGTGCTTTTTCTTATCCGTTGGCTGACAGGGAGGAATTATCCGAAATAGGCAGCCGGGAGAAGGATTCTGCTACGGCTGGGAGAAGGAAGGAATCAGGAAAGGAAGATGGTAATCTGAAACGTGTGGATGAACTGCCGGATGTGTCTATAGATTTTCTGCGGAGCATGGGAATTTGATTTTGCATGTTGAGTGTGAGTTATATTTGTGGGTGGCAGATGTGGTGGCAGAAGAAGCCATATCTGCCGCCGAGAACTTTCAGTTTTGGAAATAGGAGAAAAAATGAGGCGGCAAAACAGATGGCATTTAATGGCAGATTTGCCACCGGAAAGGGAGAGGATAAGATGGAAGAAAAAACGATATTTGAACAGCTTGGGGGTCAGTACAAAGAGGTGGATGGAATTTTGTATCCGCAATTTGAGGAGGAAGAGGTGACAACGTGTCTGGAAGTTGGGAAATACGGGCTTTTGTGGTTGCATTTTATGGAAGAGAATCACAAAGACTGCCTCAGAATCCTGAGGATGAAAGGGAAATTGTTTGAAAATGCAAAGCAGGTGAATGAAGAAGCCCATCAAATGATTGAAATCCAGATGGCGAAATACCTGAAAAAGCATAAGCCGGAGGACCCAAACTCCACCATGGAACGCTGGATGATAATGGAGCAGGCGATTATGTCAGCAGAGGAATTTGTACTTATAAATATGGTCTATGTATGCCGTTAGCAATAACGGCTGGGAAAAGTACTACTTTTCCCGAATCTTGCAAAAAGAAAAAACAACAGTTCAGAAAGGAAAGGATATACATAGGACGGATAAGAGAAAAGCGGGAGCATGTTACTCTGCTGAAGGGGGGAGTGGTGAATGGAAGACGGATTTGATAGAAGGAAACGGTATCTTCCTGATAAGAAGCTATATCATCTGACAGTAAAGCTATCAGAGAAGGAGGCTGATATTCTGGAACGGGATGCTATGGTATTTGGGAAGGACAAGAGTAAGTATGTGAGGCATTTGATTATGAGTGGCGGGAAGGCTGATGCTGCATTTGTAACGGATAGGGCGAACCTTATCAGACAGATATCCGGTGTTGCGAATAATATTAACCAGATTGCAAAGCAGGCAAATACGACAAAGGTAGTATCGGGATATCAGATGGAAGAGATAAGGGAACTATTAAGGGAGAATCGGGAATTACTGACGGAGGTGCTGAAGTTATGGCAATCACAAAGATTATCAGCATAAATTCCGTGGAAAAGGGAAATCCGGCTGAGCATCTTAAAGCTGCCATATCTTATATTCAAAATGGTGATAAGACAGAGGAAGGAGTTCTGGTGGGCAGTATTAACTGCCTGCCAGAAACTGCTTTTGAGCAGATGCTGGATACAAAAAAGCTGTTCGGTAAGACAGGGAAAAGAGAAGGTTATCATATTATTATTTCTTTGGTGCCGGGAGAAGGGACTGCGGAGGTGGCATTTGATATTATCAGACGGTTTGCGGAGGAATTTTTGAAGGATGAATATGAGGCGGTGTATAGCGTACATACGGATAAAGGGCATATTCATGCGCATTTAGTGTGGAACAGTGTCAGCCTTGTGACAGGGAAGAAATATGAGTATAAAAAAGGGGATTGGAAATATAAGATACAGCCGATTACAAATAGGTTGTGTGAGGAGTATGGTTTAGAGATTATGCCTGCTGAGTATAGTAAGAATCCTAAGAATATGAACCGGGAAGAGTGGGAACGGGAGCAGAGTGTGAGGGAGTTTATTTTACGGGATGCAAATTATTGTGTGACGTTGGCTGGGGATCTTGGGCATTTTAAGTTCCTGTTGGGTAGGCTTGGATATGATGTGAAGGAGGAACAGGGGATTTTGGTCAGGGTTCCGGGGATGAAGAAATTTCATAGGCTGGATTCATTGAGTGAGAACTTCAAGGAAGCGTTGCTGGAGGGTGTGATTCGGTATAGCAGTTGTGGGATTCCTAATTATCAGACTGTGAATCCATGGTATATGAAGAGGGCAGGGCTGGCTCCAATACAGAAGGATTTTTATCAGAAAATGTATCGGCTTCGGGTGATTGAAAAGAAGAGATTTATGGTTGGGTCTGCTGAATTTATGGGTGAGTTACGGAAGTTTCATAAACTGCAGGATGAGTACTTGATGCTTTGTGATAATGATATCCGTAGTTATGGAGATTTGTTCAGTTGTAGGGATAAGCAGAGTAATAGATTGGAGGAGATAGGAGAGAGGCAGAAGGAACTTTATAAGGAGCGGTTTGTTAAGAAACGGGTTTGTAGATCAGAAGAGGATGTTAGGGGATTTCAGATATGGCTGCGGGAGTATTATCGGGAGTGTGATGAATTGAAAGGTGAGAAGAAGCAGGTAAAGGAGCAACTTAGACTGCTGCAAGGGTGTTTGGATGAGAATTTGGGTGTAGGGCTGGATGCTGTATTGGAATTGGAAGAATTGGGGCGTGATCATGATGTTGAGGTGCCAGAATATGTGGAAAATAATCATGGTGAGATGATGGTTCAATCTGTTGAAGGGATAACAGATAAAAAGAGTATATTATTGCCGGATAGCTATGAAGAGTATTGTTCTTTATCTGTGGAAGAAAAGGCTCAAGGATTTCAGTTTGATATGGATGGCAGCTTGAAGGATGCTTCATATGTAGTGAAAGAATATTTGGATGGTATGAAGGTGAAGTTGAACCTTGGAGATTTGTGGAATGAAACGCAGGTTGTATGGGAGAAAGCAATTGAGATGCAAAGTCGAGACATAGTGGAAAAGGCGATAGAAGAGATATTGGTGGATATGGATGAAAAAGGAGTGAATGAAGCTAATTATGAGTCGTTATCTGTTAGAGAGAAGGTGAATTTATTTGATTTTGGACGATTTGAAGCAAAGAGGGCGATTAAGATTTATTCCGTTGTTCTGAATAGAATGAAAATAGTAGTATCATATGAAGAATTCCAGTCTATATATGATGTGGCAATAAGAAAGAATGATAAAGAAAGGTGTGCTGAGAGGGAAAAAAGGAAATAAATTATACAATTTTATTTGAAATAAACCGAATCAATATGAAGTCTAAACAATTTACTTTCGACATAGTATGAGGTATAATGTGCTAGAACGGCAAAAATTATAAGTCGAAGAGATATGATAATGGCTATTAGTGTAAATTTTATACATTGATGGGTGGACACAGCAATAATACTCAAACTGATTATGAAAAGATAAGAATTAGCTAAAATGCAATTTTTAGATGTATCATGATAAAAAAAGTCAAGGATTGATTATGTAATCCTAAGTAAATTATGTGAATAATTTGCTTTTACACCTATGATTTGGCGGAATATTACGATGACGATTCAGAGTATCTGTCCGTTTTATTGGACAGTTACTCTGGTATAATTTATTAGAAAGGAAGGAAAGGAGGTTATCCATGTGGTGTAAGGAATGTACCAGAGAAACTGAAACAGATAAATGCGAGTTGTGTGGTGCTGTAACAGAACCGAACATTCCACTTGAAATCTACTGGTGTGAGGACTGCAAAGTACCAATTATCAAATATGCAAACGACATAAATAAAGACATTTGTCCAGCCTGCAAGCGGACGACCTCTTATCTATGTGCTGATTTACGCCCCGTATTTCCCGAAGAACGATTATTACTTGAAATTCTTCAGGGACAACCTCTTTCCTACATGGACAAAAGTGTTTGGGCTTCTAACAACCGATATTACATAGATGGCAAGCCGGTGACAGTTACCATTAAATTTTATAAAAAGCTGTCAGCTGATACCGTTAGAGAGCTGCTTGAACAATATACTCCACAAAATAACTCCGATTTTTTTTATATTATTATTAAAAAATTTGTAGAGATAAATAAAGTGCGACTTCGCTATATTATTGATGAGGCGTACTCTTTCATTCAACAGACAGCAGCTAATTATCCCCGTGAATGTGTGGTTATTTCTTTTTCCGGTGGAAAGGATTCCACCGTTACCGCTGATTTAACGGTCAAGGCTTTAAGTGACCCTTCGCTTGTACATATTTTTGGTAATACAACTCTAGAATTTCCGTTAACTGTGGAGTATGCTGAACGATTTCGCAAGACAAATCCAAAGTCAATATTTAAGACTGCTATTAATCGTGAGCAAAATTTTTATCAGATGTGTGAAGACATAGGTCCTCCTGCGCGAATGCTTAGGTGGTGTTGTTCTATGTTCAAAACTGGTCCGATATCTCGTGTTTTGAACAATATGTATCGTGATAAAGATATCCTCACTTTTTATGGGATTCGTAAATGCGAATCAGTTAGTCGGAGCAAATATAGCCGTGATCAAAAACCGTGGGAGATAATAACAGATGAAGATGGTAATAGAAAAAAGATAATGAGTGATGTTGTAAAAATACAAAAACAAAGAGTTGCATCACCTATCTTTCTTTGGAAAGATATTGATGTTTGGCTTTATATCTTTGGTGAGGATGTGGATTTTAATGAAACCTACCGTTTAGGATATGATCGCGTGGGGTGTTGGTGTTGTCCAAACAATAATGAACGGGCGCAGTTCCTATCACAGATTTATATGCCGGAACAATATGATAAATGGCACAGTTTTCTTGTGGACTTCGCGAAGCGTATTGGTAAGCCTGATCCAGAAGAATACATAGATACTGGTAAGTGGAAAGCTAGGCAAGGAGGAAACGGATTGGAGGCAGCGCAGGATGTAAAGATACGTTATACCAACTGCACTACCGAATACAATGCTAAAGTTTATCAGCTTAACAGAACCATAGATGATAGTTTCCTGGAATTGTTTATCCCATTCGGACGAATTGCACCAGAACTTGGTCGCAAGCTCATTAACGAAACTATTGTAATGGATTTGAGAGCTAATGTTCCGATAATCTCAATTCAACCGTTTGCACAGGAGGGTTATGAGTATTCAGTAAAGATTAAAACGATGAATGTAGCAAAACATGATGATTTACAGCGCATGATCGGCTATCAAATAAAGAAATACAACGCTTGCCGTTGTTGTTTAAAATGTGAATCGCTTTGTCGTTTTGGGGCAATTTCCGTTGTTGGAGATATATATCATATAAATGATAAAAAATGTAAACGGTGTAAAATGTGTGTGACTGCAAAATATCTTGATGGCGGTTGCATGATGGATAAATATTTAAGGACGAAAGGGTGAGGCGAAGTTTTATTTATCACCGACTAAGGAATTATTAAATAAAAATGGGTTAGTTATATCAAAACTATAACTGGAAAAAGAATGAATGGGAGTGTAGACAAATGAAATTTCGCGCACATGATACATTTTTTATACGTAAAGGCTGGCTTTCTAAGGGCGTGAGAAATGTGCTTATTGCTCCAGACGTATTTGTCAGCCGAACGAATAATCCAATGGATGTTCTTGGCATTGGAGCAAACATGGTTAAGGCTCTACGTTATTGGCTAGTTGCTGTTGGTTTGACTTCTGAGACAACTGTGGGACAGCGTGTGCAGACTCCAACAATGCTTGGTAATATAATTAATGCCAATGACCCTTACTTTGAGGAAACAGGAACATTGTGGTTACTCCATTATCAGCTTGTCAAGGACAAGGAGGCTACAAATACGGAAGCAACAGCGTGGTGGTATTTTTTTAACGAGTTTAAAGCAAATGAGTTTACGAGGGATGATTTTATTACGCAGATTAGTAAGTTTCTTCGTAATAATGATGAAGAAGAAAAGCCGGTGCGTACTCTTGAAGATGACTTTAACTGTATTATCAATACTTATGTACCGCGAATAAAATCCAATCCTGAAAAAGTACAGCCAGAGAGCAATATAGATTGCCCACTCGGTGAACTTGGATTGATTGATATTGTTGGCACGGAAAAAAACGGAAGTCGCCTCAAAGTTTATCATAAAAGTACACCCAAAAAAAATATGATTCATCCATTGATTTTACTGGCGGTTATTCTTCATCAAGCACAGGGTAAAAAGGAAATTCGTATTTCAGCTA
>Ga0153944_1001270_pt1 | contig 10376 bp, 9 predicted proteins | sample TSNJ028MetaG_FD_104703 | JGI IMG/M metagenome (GOLD analysis project Ga0153944, IMG submission 104703) | Attine ant fungus gardens microbial communities from New Jersey, USA - TSNJ028 MetaG | ecosystem: Host-associated > Fungi > Mycelium > Unclassified | place: USA: New Jersey, Wharton State... | reverse complement strand
TCACGAATGTTGGAAGCCCATCCGCAAAAGTGGTAGGAACGTCATTTGGAAAGACCACTCCTGGCGTAAATCCTTCGATATTCCGGAAGAAAACGGGAAATTCAGTACGACAATCAGGTGTGGTCAAAGACATGACCACACATGTTCGGGCATCGTGGGGAGTACGGTCTTAATATCGGTGTCAGAAGCTGATGCCAATCGGATGTTGATGCCATGTAGGCGCCTGTGACGAGTCACAAATATTTTGCCCCTAGACCTGACAAGCCCTTCATGGATGCTCTGTCGGGAGAGAGAGAAATAAAATTCTGTATTTGTATACCGCAACAAGCAAGTGCTAAGACGCGGTTGGTAAGATACAGAGCGATACACTACTGACTTCACCCGAGCTTCAGGGAGGTAGGCTGGTTGTTCCAAGTTGGGTGTGAATGTTGGCGGTGAAGTAGTTGGGTCCTCTGTGGGGTGATATGGGTTGGGAATGGATGAAAAGAAATCGGTGTGTTTACAGGAAGCTTGAACCCAAGTGGGTGATTTCAGTCTTTTCAGTGAGATTGGCACATGTTGAGGAAATAAAAAACTGTTGGAAGCTGCCATTATCTATTTGGGAAACCTGTCTAGCAACAATAACAGTAATCAAAATGGAGATGATTGTTGTAGCAGCACTGATCGTCCCAAGCGCAAGTTGGATAAGTGCCATAAGAGTTCGACATCGCATTGGCATGGTTTGTCAAGATGTGTAGGGTACGGTCGAGCATCCTGGAGCTCACAGCAGACACACTGTTGGTGGTCCTGGGAGTTTTCTGATTGCATAGACCGCTCTCGATTGAAAGCATCAGGGGGATGTGTACACCGGCAAGAACAGCCAAGCTATGCCACACAACGAAGACGACTATGAGGTCACTTTTTGGAGTCGCTAAATCTGAGTGTGATGGGTAATGGTCTGGCTAAACACACAGAGGCTAAAATGATAAACCCAGCTTCAGACGGATGCGAAGATTGACCGGAATCTTGTCACTGACGACGAGCTGTGGTTCAGGAGAGGTGCTGCATGAATCATGTTCATCATCATTGCTCGCGAGATTTGCTAATCCAATGGATTGCAATTCAGGTGTTGAGATATGGTTCATAATGAGGGCAGACAACAGTCGAACATCCAGGTTATACGTCCTGAGATAATCGTCGAAGACCCTGCATCACATGTCAAGCATGTATCCAAGAATGATACGAACAGAATCGTGGTTAATTGGAAAGATTGGCTCTCCTCTCTAAAGCTCCGCATATCTCCATGCTCTCAGGAGAAAAGGAGAGATGTTTGGACCGAAGGTCCGTTCTCAGGGGTCAAAATAACAATACACCCTTCCAAGGATATCTTGTAGGTGCAGTACAGTATCTTGGTAATCTTTGCGTTCAAACAAAGCTTTAACTCGCCGCAAATAGCCAGTTCATATGGCACGTGAACACTTAAGCATTGAAAGTTGTTCCAAGTTGAAGTTAAAATTGCTATAGGTAAATTCCTAATCTGGAAGTTCAACGATAGAATAAATAGAATTGCAGGAAAGAAACATTTAGAATAGATAGTGGAAAGAAAAGTGGCGGCCGTTCAAGCCACTGACTTGACAGTTGGCGAATGCCAATGAAAGAGTAGAAATGATTCAGAGCATTTCCTGAGTCACATTGTTATGAGCCTCTTGAGACCATCTCAGTGAACCATATGGTGTGGAAGACACCGACTGAGAGAAGGAGCCGAAAAAAGAGCAGGGTCACATGATGTCGGCCGAGGGCCAATCGGACATAGCGCTTGTTGAGTCAAGTGAAAAAAGTATGTGATGATTGGTACTTTCCATCTTTCTCTCATCCTCTCTGACCTTGTCAGTTGTCGCCGAGTGAGATAGCGCCGACAATGGCTCTCTCGACTCGGATCCGTGTACCAGCCAGCCAAAAGAACCCGGCGAATTTCTTTGTTCGCTGTCGTTCAACCTCCGCAATTGTTAGTTCGTCCATCGTTGACGCAAAATCAAGAGTGCGTGAACACGCACGCCAGATTAGTCGTTCCTCAGTTGCAAAAGCCACACCTACCCCTTCTGTGTATGTTGGCGCTTTCCATCTTCTTTTCAACATCCAGCTGACCCCTAATCAGCCGTCCCAATCCTACACCAAGCTTTCAACAGATCCCTACGCCAAACAATGTCCCTGCACCATCTACCATCAACAGACCAGGACTAGCTCCCAATGCTCCACTAGATTTCACCTTTGTTGGGCTATCTGGTGGTCAGATTTTTCACGAGATGATGCTTCGACATGGCGTTAAACATATCTTTGGTTACCCTGGAGGCGCTATTCTTCCCGTATTTGATGCCATCTATAAGTCCCCTCATTTTGATTTTATCCTTCCTCGCCATGAGCAAGGAGCTGGTCATATGGCAGAGGGCTACGCTCGTGTATCAGGAAGACCTGGCGTTGTCCTTGTGACATCCGGGCCCGGCGCTACCAACGTGATAACCCCTCTGCAGGATGCCCTAAGTGATGGCATCCCTTTGGTCGTGTTTAGTGGCCAAGTAGCAACTTCTGCAATTGGTTCCGATGCATTCCAAGAGGCCGATGTCGTTGGCATATCCCGTAGTTGCACCAAATGGAACGTAATGGTCAAGGATATTGCTGAGCTGCCTCGTCGCATCAATGAAGCGTTTAAAATCGCTACTTCAGGTCGACCTGGGCCTGTCCTGGTAGATCTCCCTAAAGATGTCACTGCGGGCATTCTTCGGACACCTCTACCCTTTAGAGCCACCACTCCTGGCATTAACCTCGGCCTCCCTTCCAATCCTTTACAAATGCTTGAACTGCCGACAGACATCCAGCTCACCAAGCAAGCTGCCGCTTTAATTAATCGAGCTGAGAAGCCAGTAATCTACGCTGGCAACGGCATCCTTGCCTCTGTAGCAGGTCCAAGACTGCTCAAGGAGTTGGCAGAGAAAGGGAATATCCCCGTTTGTACTACTCTGCAAGGTCTTGGCGCCTTCGACGAGTCCAATCCTCTCTCCCTGCACATGCTCGGTATGCATGGTAGTGCATACGCCAATCTTGCCATGCAACAAGCCGATGTGATAATCGCTCTTGGTGGTCGTTTCGACGATCGTGTGACTGGTAAAGTAGACCAGTTTGCACCTGCAGCATGTGCCGCTGCCGCTCAAGGTCGCGGTGGTATCATTCACTTCGAGATTCAGCCAAAGAACGTTAACAAGGTCGTTAATGCCTCCATTCCGATCTTGGGCGATGTGACAACGAATTTAGCTGCCCTTGTGCCTATGATCGAGAATCGACCCCGAGAATCATGGTTGAAGGATATTCAACGATGGAAGGTTGCTTATCCATTTGTATTTGAGAAAAGCACAAAGGGTCAGCGGATGAAACCTCAAGAGGTCATCGAGGAGTTGGATAAACAGTGTGCGCATAATAAGGATGAGGTGATTGTGGCTACAGGTGTTGGACAGCATCAGATGTGGGCTGCCCAGCATTTTAGATGGAAGCATCCAAGGTCAATGGTTACTTCCGGTGGACTGGGTGTAAGGTTCTCCTATACCTTTGAATGAGCCGCATTCTGAATAGTTGGCGATTCTAGACCATGGGCTTCGGTCTGCCTGCCGCAGTTGGTGCCAAAGTCGCTGCTCCTAATAAGATTGTTGTCGATATTGATGGTGATGCTTCGTTCAGCATGACCGCTATGGAGCTTGCCACTGCGTCTCAATATAACATTGGTGTCAAGGTTCTTATTCTCAACAATGAATTCCAGGGCATGGTTTTACAATGGCAGGGTAAGTTTTTGCCTTGCTTTTACTTGTCCACCTTTATTGTAGTTCGTCCCTCGCAAAATATGTATGTTTATCTTTCTCTCTTAGATCTCTTTTACGAACGCCGATACTCGCACACCGAAATGGCGAATCCCGACTTTGTTAAACTGGCCGAAGCGATGGGTGTCCACGCTATCCGGTGCCACACTGCTGAAGAACTGCCTGCCAAGATGAAGGAATTTTTGGAGTACGATAATAACAAGCCCGTGGTCATGGAGTGTGTTGTAGAGAAGAACGAGCATGTGTTTCCGATGGTCGGTGTCTGCCGAGCGATCAGTTGTTTGGTGATCACTGATAGTACCATAGGTTGCGGCTGGAAAGGCTCTACATGAGTACATCCTCCATCCTATGTTGACAAACAAAAAGGCATAAACACCAAGGACATACCATGTTACATGCCCCGTCCCTCATCCCCACGTCTAAGTCCTTCCAATCATATCCTTGATCCGCCAAAAGTCAGTTAAAAGGTCGAAATTGTTTCAACACTATCTGTTTGCATTCAATCAAAAAGAAGGAATTTTGGCATACGTTGATCTGACTCCATCTTTGCTACTGCTGAATTTTATCCATTCATCATCACTTATCGTGAATTTTTTTCTGCTTAGATATTTTTCTTTTCTCTTCGGGCTCACCGTATCTTCTTACGTTATGCATTCATCTGCGTGGTTGTACAGTATCTTTTGGATCGCATTTGTTATTCTATGTGCCAAGATTCAACATAAAATCAGTATCAGGCATCAAAACATCTCACAACCTGCCTGTCACGGTGACTTGGTGCGACATTTGCCTCAATGAGATTTCTTACAGCCCTAGAGTGTAGTTTTCAAATTTCCGAATCATGGCAAACGTATTACATTTTTTATTATGTTATTTTTCGATATCTAATGTAGGGATTGAAAGCTCAGAGTTGCTGGCCACTCCTTGAAGATGACAATATTTCACTTGTGTCTAAGATGGATTTTTTATTGTTTAATGGCATATCCGAGACCGAAATGACTGCAGGCGGCAGCCAAGTTTTTGGATTGAAGGAAGGAATTACTAAGAATCTGGGACGAACTGATATCCTCTTTCCCTCTGTACGGCGTTAAATTCTAATTTCAGCAATTCCTTCCCCTCCGCATCTTTGAGTGCACATGACACGTTGTCTCCTGGTTGGACAGGGCCAACACCAGAGGGTGTACCGGTCAATAACAGGTCACCTTCCTGTTTTCCAAAAGTTTATTGATAGTTGTGGGGAATTGATAAGAAAGAGTCAAACCTCAAGAGTCATGATCGACGAGACATGCTCAATAAGTTGCGGAATTTTGAATATCATGTCACCTGTCGATCCATCTTGTTTGGTTTGACCGTTGATCTTCACGATCACAAAAAGTTAGATTCTGCACAGCAGATTCGGATGTTGCACAAAAACTCACAGCAAGACTCAATCGGAGGTTATGAGGATCAGCAATATCTTGTTTAGGTACCCAGCCACTGAGATGTACAATATGGGATCAGCCAGTCAACTCTTCCCGACTACGGGAACGAGAAAAGCGTTCATTCAAAAAAATGATACACACCCGACAGGAGCAAACGTGTCGAATCCTTTTGCTGCAGACCAAGGAAGCCCAGCTTTACGAACTTTATCCTGGAGATTACGAGCTGTCATGTCCACAGCGAGAGCTTAACGGTTTGAATATGAGCATGACAAGATAAGAGCGATTTGAGTCTTTACTCTTCACATACTATACCCAGCGATATAAGAGTCAGCATGGGCTGCTGGAATATCACGCCCCATCTTGCCGATGACAAGACCAAGCTCCACTGAAGGGCACGCAAGTGAATAAACTAACGGAGTGACCGATAACCGTTAAACCTTCATGGTGGGCCAAAATCCCTACGGGAATTTCAACTTGACCTCCTGACGGAAGGTAGCTTGAGGTTGGCTTGAGAAAGAAGAAAGGTTCCTTCGGTGGCTTGTTTCCCAGTTCTTTGGCGTGTGCGGCGTAGTTCCTCCCTATAGCCACAATCTAGAATGGTGTGCCAATGAATTCCATTCACAAATATTGAGCCGAAAAGTGGGACAGGGGTTTGAATGATCGATTACAAGGATGAACGGAATGTAGCTAGCGAGTCAGAAAAATCTACCCAGTGTTTTCAAGAATACGCACTTTCTTTCCCGTTCGGATAAAGTTTGAAGCCATGATCGATCAAGCAGATAGAACCTCAGCTGGTGAAATCATATGAGGCATTTTATGTGCCAAGGGAATTGCAGGAGCTCACTGGAATCTGTCAAGTCGAGCCTGATGAGAAATCCGGCGGGAAACGGATCTGATCGCAATGTTGACATTCTGTGATGCTGCAACGTCAAGAGATTCAATGTCTACCCCAGATGCGTGATGCTATAAGTAGATACTGATTTCTGTCCTCCTAAGGCTCACAGCAACCAGGTCCCCGAGGTAGGTTGTATCCTTATTTTTTGTCACTTATAACCAGGACCAAGTAGGATCTTAAAGTCCGGCAGGAAACCATATATTATTATCGGCTTTACCATCTCCCTCAGTGAATGACACTCAAGGTGTCCATCAAGACGACATCCCCGAAGGGATCTATACTTATCCTGTGATCGGGAATTAAATCAGCCTTGGCATCTAGAGCCAAGCCATGATCTAGTTTACCCCCTACTGCAATCTCAAACCCAGACAAGACCAACTGTGGCCCATATAAGAGCCTAGCACCCCTTCGAATGCTCAGAGAAGGTGGAAGAAGATGAACTATATGCTTGGATAGCCAAGGAATCTTGAACCTCCACAAGCCGTCTTGGCATCTTCCCAGAAGGCATACATGTGTCTTTGGCTTGGCAGGCTCATCGCCCAGAACTGTTTAGAATGCTTTCTCTGACTTATAAGCTCTCTGACATTCCCCTTTCATTCTTCTGACATCCTCCATCGGACTTTCCACATCCTCATACAAACCTTTTTCCTGTGACTCGCCAGAAGTCTCTACCATCCGTCCTGTCAGCGAGAAAGACTTCAAACGTTTTTTTCCTGTCGACAGAATGTCCTCAGATCAACCTACAGAGAATAAGTGTGTCATCCGGAGCTTCACTTCAAACCCTCCCTTCTTGCTGCTTTCCTTCTTCACCTTTCTGCTTGGCTCTGAGTATAGTAGTTTCTTTCTTGCATGACTGACAATTTCGCTCGATAGTAATGAACACAGACATCTGGGAACTCCGCTAGAGATCGTGATTGTTGTGGTTTTCGGTATGTTTAATACCCCCACTTATCATTCATCTTTTCACATTGTCTCGCTTTCCAGCCTGTCTTGTCGCCTCTCTCAGTGGTGCATATGTCTTTCGTAAAAGGCAGAAGCGTAGATGGGCCGGGCAGCGAACGTTTGACATAGAAAGAGGACAGAGAAGAATGCAACGCAAGAATCGAGAGAAGCGTCCAACGTCGACATATTCACGAGACTCAGAGAGTCTAGGCAAAGCATATACATGTTTCTCCGGCGAAACTGCAATCAGAGAACCCAAGTCTGATGCCGAAGTTGCGGTATCAACAGAAAGAAGGCCGGAACTTGCGAAGGTACATCATCAATCACAGTCATCTGCCCTTTCCCATCTAACAATTGGTTCTCGCAACTCACTTTCTCATTTCATCATGTTGCACAGCCTCCTCCAACTGCTCAGCTGAAACGACACAGCAAAACCTCATATCAAGATTATATCGCCAAACATCCACCAAAATACTACTGGGACCAATCTCGCTCTATGTAACAACCTCATCCCATCTCTGGTTTCGGCGTATTGAACACTGCATGAATTTCTATTAATGTCTTCATTCTCGTGAGTTGCTCATTCCTTTTCCCATCCATCCGAATCTCAATAGCAATCACCGTACAATTGACGATGGTTTTTGATCATCTTGTTGCAGTCTTTGTATTTCTACCAAAATATGTTTCATATCTGTATACTCATTATACCTTGGATTCTTTGGCCAAAGAGGGATCAAGAGGGATCAATAGTCAAACGATGGATGATGTTATCATGACCACAAGCACAACCACAAGATGGAACTCGAGTGTATTTTCTTTCTGACGAAAATCATGACTATTCCACATTACGTAGATATATTCAAATTTCGGACAGGATGGCATCGAGAGATTTGTACCGAAATCAGATTGTCAGGTTGGCACTTGGTATATGCGACTCCTTTACTTTAATCAAGAACAAGTGTGTTGCCGATGACATGCCCCTTCTGGCTAACTTATCTGAACATTAGATCAAACAATCACTTATCTTTTCCCACCAAAACAGACAAGAATTTCCCATAGAGCACTGAGTAACAGGCTTTTTATGCACATCCACATAACCGCCATTTTGAATTCTCACATTTCGAAGTCATCGCAAAATGAGATATCTTGATATGGCATAGGAGCCCTGAGGTTAAGGGATGACAGAGAAAACGAGAGAAACAAAAGGACCATCCAGTAACCATAGTAAATGTTTTGGGTAAAATTTCCAAACCGTTACATACTGGAAACTTTATTGTATTACGAGACTTAGTTCATACTTGACCCCTTTCCATTTTTGGTTGCCCCAGAGAAACTGATGAAGATGAAGATAGTACCTAAATGGTGTGATAACATGTGTGATAACATGCTCATGTCCAACATGGAATACAATGGGTATCAAGAATAAGACCACAGATATCAGCCATAATAGTGGAGAAACAGATTTCTCGAAAGCATGAGATGATTGGAGTAAAAGCCGCAAATCCTATTGGGCTCCAAAAAGGCAATTGATTGTCCTGAGGCCAGCCTCATGATTTGCCTGGTTGGAGGAGATAATCAGCCACTGAAAATTACAAACCTTTCTTGTTGACCAGTTGTCAATTTCAGATGGCGATTAGATTAAATCACCAGTAATCAATGTCAGAATCCTAAGTTCTTGATATCCAACAGTCCGTAATATATCCAAAATCATCCAAATTTGCGAAGATGGACTACGTCTAGCAGAGCATTTCACAAGGACAACCTATAATTACTGTGTCAGAAACACGATAACGGCATATAGATCATACCACTCACAAACAATATCTGCGATACATTCACAGCATCCCTGTGGACGACATGAGGCACTGATTTCCCGATAGATATAAAGATACTGACCTCGCAACACTCTGAACATACGATGGATCAATGAAAGAGACTACAGTTCATTCGCATTGAAGACTCACCAAGGCACAAGAAGCAACCTATCATTCCAAGGAAACAATCCTGTGTAGCAGTGGCATTGATACTTAGTTGTAAAACAACATGGCTGTAACGAACCTTGCCAGCACCTCCTCCACGAAGACGGGATGCTTTCTGCTTGTGCTCGCATTGATGTTGCTCCTCTTGATTCTTCTGAGCGACAGGGTTCATTGTCGCTGCTTATGCAATCATCGTCAATCAGACAACAAAACATTAGAGATGTGCGGCTTACACATCTCCATGGATGCCCTGGGCTGGGTGGAAGTAGGCTGAGGGGACGACATGATCTTTGGGTCAAGTTGAGGAAGCTGTTTCCACGTTTCGTATATAATATATATTTTGAGGCGAGGTGATCGGGATATTATACACGCGCAGTTGGAGCTATGATAGATCATGCTATTTTTGGAAATATAATTGGAATTGTCATGACATTTGGTATGTGACATCAGCATGTCTATTATATTGAATGAAAGTGTTTGGAACTACGACGAGGGACATCAAGAACTTCAGTCAGTCTTAGGCTCATCACTAACCTGGCCATCAGGATTTTGCACTGATTTTGTACTCCGTTAATAAACTTGTATTAAGTAATATTTCTTGGAAGTGATGAGATACTCCTGTTGTACACGTTTGTTCTCATTTTGTGTTGCAGGTATCCCTCGATGCCTGCTGGATGAGACATCACATTGCGGTTCTCCATTCTACTATATCAAGAAATAGTTTGAGAAATAGTTTGATAAGGCTTATACATCTTATCTTTTCCCCTAGCTACATATCCACTCAATGACATCGAACCCTGACTTAACAGCCATCTGCCTGTCAGAACGAAGAAGTAACTCTCATTTTTTAACTTGACAATAGACCCACGATGGTTCGGGAAAATACAGATGAATTCGAATGGCTTCCAATCGAGGCGATGAATCCTGGAAGCAGAAGCCGTCACTGCGCATTAAATTTGATGATCAGAATTCCAGATACACAGCCTCTTACGCCTGAACAGCTTCTTTCCTCATGAGTTTCCGACCTATATTTTTCTCAATTCTTATATAAAGTTATGCAAGCAGGCCTGAGTGCTGCGTAACGCAGCAAAGAACCGCCTCGTTGAGGGAGGGTGCCCATCAAACCTTGAGGTGCTGCGGCCTCCTGTACCAGGCGTTGTGCAAATGTGATAGACTAGTGGAATATGGCATAGGAGATTGTAGGTTGTTATGAAGATTTAGCACAGTAGGTGGAGCTAGAGGAACAGCAAGATGCTGATGTGCTGTCGTGCAGTAGGGGCATACAGACCTGCTTTTGATC
>Ga0153944_1001268_pt1 | contig 10387 bp, 8 predicted proteins | sample TSNJ028MetaG_FD_104703 | JGI IMG/M metagenome (GOLD analysis project Ga0153944, IMG submission 104703) | Attine ant fungus gardens microbial communities from New Jersey, USA - TSNJ028 MetaG | ecosystem: Host-associated > Fungi > Mycelium > Unclassified | place: USA: New Jersey, Wharton State... | reverse complement strand
TAACGTTGTCAGATCATTGATAAACGCTGTGCTATCAGCATACCATACTTCATAATTCCTGACAAACTGATCTCTTGAATTCCCTCTCCAGCCCTGACTGGTCAGGTGGTCGCAGCAATATTTCACCTCTTCGGCAAGGCGGGTATAAACTTCGATATCCTGTTCCAGCCCCTTGCAGGTCTCTTCCAATACCGGTATGCTAAGCTGAAATAATTCCATTTGCAGCCTTCCTCCTCTCTTCTCGTTTTTATACAAGTGGAATCTTGATTTGTTTGAAATCTCCTCTTTGATACCAGAACCCAATATCCACCTGCGCTTTATAACGTCTTGGAGCCGACATACGCAAAATCGACTGGTCCTCCGGCTGTCCTAACACCACCCCTGACTGTGACTCCTTAAGAAGCTTAGTAATATCATCAAAACCTCTCAATTTACCTGGCAGGGTTGCTACTACAATCGTAATACCATACTCCAGTACCTGTGGAATCAATGCTTCCATTTCCTTCTTGCAGCCTTTACACAGGTCGATGAAATAATCGCCATCTTCAATCAGGACTGCCATTGGTGCAAGTGTCTTACAGTATTCCTTCAGTCTCATATTCTGGCCGTCCGCCTCAAAAGATTGCTTCCGTTGTTCCACCTCTGCCTTCAGTGCTTCATAGAAATTCATCATCTGCGCTTCACTTCCACAGTAAACCGTTTCCGCATCATTCTCACAATCCTGAAGATCCTCTCCTCTGGAATTTACAACAAATATCCGTTTCCCCTTTTCCTGTTGATAAATCAGGCGCAAAACGTTTGTCTTTCCGGTTTGGGAAGCGCCAACCACCAGGTAGATATTCCCGGCCAGATCCAGCCCATACGGCATGACCTCCTCAGAATCCAGTCCCAATAAGACCTGGCGCCGGTCCTTTCTCCGCTTCTCCAGCATCTCATAGGTAACCACCTCCGGCAAGACACGAATCCCTTCTGCCTGTGCCGCGGTATTCCTCTCCTTTATGCCCTTCACAATGGAAGCAATATTGGCAGAATAGCTGATACCTTCCCCTTCCGCCGGTAAATACATCTGCATGATGCTGACCTGCTCAAGTTTTACATAGGCTCTGCCTTTTACCTCCGGCAGTTTATAATTACTCCGGCCCACAATACTTCTGGCTTCCGTTTCTTCAAACAGGAACATTGCGATCTTGTTCTTGAAATTATTTAAGACCGCATATCGGACAGCATTGCTCCTGGAAGCAGTGATCACAGTGTAGATACCGATTCCGATACCGTCTCTGGTCAGCTTGATCAGGAACGGCTCCAGTTCTACTTCCAGTTCTTTTATCACATCATAATTATCAATGAAAACAACCAGGGCCGGTAGTTTCTCCTGCGCCACTTCATTATACATTTCAAAATTAATGGAACTGGTTCTGGCGAACAGGACCTTCCGCTTCTTCATTTCATCCGTCAGAAGCTTGACCAGCTTATTCATTTTTTCAATATCATCAAAGGTCAGATAATCCGCCGTATGCGGCAGTTCCTTTAGCTGGATCAGAGCGGAGTTACCCATATCCAGAATAAAGTAATTCAGCTTTTCCGGTGAGTTATTCGCCGCCATCGACAGCGCCATGTTCATGATTGCGGTTGATTTGCCAAAACCGGCAGCACTAAAGATGGCCATGTTTCCATCACTGGCAAAATCATGGATATATTCCTCCTGTCTCTGTTCTTCCGGAATATCCACCATCCCGACAGGCACTGCCAGATGGTAATCCGGAATGCTCCCTACATCAATATCCGTACGGATATGAGGCGTGACCAGATGCGTCTCCAGAGAGGGCAGCCATGGCTTGTCCACCGGGACAGAGCCGGTGCCCTTATAGACTTCGGCAATATGATCGACGACCGCATCCAGCTGCGTCTGCATCACATCAATTGTTTCCTGCTCTTCATCTTCGGCAACCGTCAGCAGTGTCTTCTGCCCCAAGGCATTCATCTCATACACCCGGTCATCAAACCCTTTTTCCGCCGTATGTTCACTGTAATCAGCTCCGCTCCAGGCGGATTGGAAAAGCTCATAGATTTCATTATTGCCCACCTGAAGGTATGCCCGTCCGGCCTGCGTGATACGGGCAGCATCCGGAGTTTTCAGGACTTCATTGCTGTCTGATTCGTTCTGTACCTTCAGCGCCAGTTTGAATTTTGAGTTGCTCCAGATCTGATCATCCACTACGCCGGAAGGTTTCTGCGTCGCCAGGATCAGATGGACGCCAAGGCTTCGGCCAATACGGGCGGTACTGACAAGCTCCGACATGAACTCCGGCTGTTCATGCTTCAACTCCGCAAACTCATCAGAGATCAGGAACAGATGAGGTAATGGTTTTGATACCTTGCCGCCTTTAAATAATTTTGTATAATCATTGATGTTATTAACATCACTTTCATTGAATACTCTCTGGCGTCTGGCAAGTTCACTTTTTATCGATGCCAGCGCCCGCATGCTTTCGCTTCCGTCCAGGTTTGTGATCGTGCCCAGCAGATGAGGCATATTGCGGAATAGATTTGCCATTCCGCCGCCCTTATAGTCGATCAGCAAAAAGCCGACATCATAGGGATGGAAATTAACCGCCAGGGATAAGATCAATGACTGCAGAATTTCCGATTTTCCCGAACCGGTAGTACCGGCAACGAGTCCGTGGGGGCCATGGGCTTTTTCATGCAGATTCAGGTATACGATATCATCCGTCGCCCGTACTCCCAGCGGCACCGCCAGTGATTTGAAACAGCAGTTCAGTCTCCATAATGCTGAAACCGGAATATCCTCCGGCCGCTTTGCATGATACAGCTCGAAGAATGTTATGCTATCCGGAATCCGGTTTGAAACACCTTTACTATGCTCCAAAGCCGCCATTTTTCTGGCCATCCGCTCCAGGTTGCAGGTTTGGATATCCGCCAGTGAAATGGTCTGGCGCACTAAGCTCCCTTCATTCATCAGCAGTGTCGCAAACTCGATTCCCTCCACCTGAACGATCGTCTTGATATTTTCAGGCAGGTTGGATTGCTGGTTTGTGGAATAAATGATACTAAAACCAAGATTCAATTCATTGCTCTGTAAATATTCCATAATGCTGTTATTGATAACCAGCTTCGGATTATCTATGATAATAATGTAGTGCGGCATAAAGATCGTATCTTTCTTGCCTTCCGTCAGCATTTGTTTACGCCCTTTTAATATCTGGGTCAGGCTCGCAAGGATCTGCTCATTATGGTTCTCCATATACACCAGGCTCTTTACATTAACTGCCTTGATCCGACAATGCGGATACCAGGTCATCCAGGAAAATGTCCCTGCATCTTCTTCCTCAATAAACGCCACAATTTCGACATCATGATAACTTTGAAGAAAACAGATCTGCGGAATAATGCTCATAAGCATCCGATGGATGTACGTTTTATCTCCAACCAGACCCAAATGTGCACATTTAAGATCAATGACCGCCGGGACCTGCTTTACCATCCGGTATTCTGCCGCCAATACCTTCCCATCTTCATAAAGCGGATCTTCCACGTCCATATCTTCCTGAAACTTCACGGAAAATCCGGGCTTTATATCGGTGCGCCCTAAAGATAGGGTCAAAAAATCGCCATCATCCACACTACGTTCATAAATACGGCTGGAATAAACCTCCGTCATTCTTTCGATTTCAGGAACTGACGGATAATGATAATTCATCGCTTCGATCTGCTGATCATACAATTCTTTGATCTGTTTCCGTTTTTCCAGCAAATATTTTTCGTAATTTGCTTCCCGCCGGACTTCCTTTTCTTTTCTGTCTTTCTTGTCCTCAAAATAACTGACTACTGAAAAGACTATGGTCACTACCATGGTTCCGGCACTCATCAAAACGAAAAGTCCCCGCTTCATCAGAATACTGACACCGATCGTCATGCCCAGAGTGCAGAGCGGCGGTACCAGACGTTTGAACAGTTCTCCTTTTTTCTGCTCCTCTTTTGACGCCGGTTTTTGTATCTCTACCTGTTCGGATGGAACCCGCTTAATAATGCGGGGGGAACGCTTATATACCGGAAACCCTTCGGCCTGCTCCGGCTGATCCAATGGCTCATTCAGCTTTACCAGACAGCCTTCGCCCATAACGCTGATCTGATCTTTTGTCACGGTAAATTTTACTTTGCCGGTAAATAAGCAATCGCCCTCCCACAGATCATAGGTTCCCGGCCGCAGCCGGACACCATTCCGATATAATCTTCCCTCATAAAAGCAGAGCTGCCTTTTTGAAAGCACACATAGCAATGGTTCCTCCTGGTCCACTATGATATTGCAATCCTGGTCATTTCCAATGGATACCTCGGAAAGATACACCGTGCTTACGGCATATTCCTTCGCCTCCAGTTCATATGCCTTAATGTGGAAAGCGTTGGTATTGCTGAATTCTTCGCATGTCATATGATTGATGACCGGTTCGCCATTGACGGAGACGATATGAATGTCCCCTTGTCTCACCTGTTCCAGCTTTTCATTAAAACAGTAGGACTGGTCCATGGATAATTCGATGTATTTGTCTTCATTGTACAATATCAGTATTTTCATCTGTCTCTCCCTGAATCTCGTCTTCTATTTCAGCGTCTTCCGACTCCTGGGTATCTGTCCCCGGCACCTCCAGCGCTGCCCGGGTTGCCTCTACCAGATTGGCTTTCTCTGCGGCAATGGATTCCGACATCTTGCTAATGTCCCCTTCCAGCGTTGATATTAGTTTGGCTTTTTCTTCACCGCTTAAAGTTGTATCTGTTTTCGCGTACGCGCTTTGCTTAATATATGCATATAACAGAAGCTCATCATCGCCAAGCCGCATCGCTGTGTCAACCGCCTGCTCATAATTCCCCCGGCCAAGTTCGATCCAGAATTCATAAATAATTTCATCAATTGTCAAACTGATACCTGCCAGCAGGTTGTCCCGTTGTGCCGGCGTTAAGCCTTCTGTGTAGATATAGGATCTTGCCAGGATATATCTGCTTTCCAAAGGCAGCTTGCTTAGCGGGATGCTGCTTAGGATATCTTCTACTTTCACATATTCAGAGGAAAGATAGGACGCATGTGCCGCCAATAATTTCTCCTGATAAGGAAGCTGGATCGCCCTCAACCGGATCCATGAATAAGAGCTGAACAGGCAGATACCGATCAGTACCGGAATCATTAGCTTTACTGCCAGAACACCGGAACGGCTGACCAGTTTTTTCTCTTTCTTTAAAAAATAAAGTTCTTCTTCCCAGGATTCAAGCAGGTATTGTTTCAGTTCCTTCACGGTTTGCTGTTGTTGTAATCTTTTGAGATGCTTATTCTTGCTATATAAGGCATTTCCATTCTGAAGATATTGCTCAAATGTATATTTAGGGTGCAGAATCACTGCCACAAGGGCCTGATATTGGACAAAAAAATCAGGCCCGCTATTGTCCGTCTTTTTATCCCGCAAAAGTATTGCTGCACACAGGTTCCTGTCATACACAATGTTCGCCGGAGAAAGGGAAAACTGATATTCTTTCGTCAGCTCCGCCAAATCCGCGCAATTGGACAAGAAACGATATTTATCAATAAGATCCAACTGTTTTGCCATTTCTCCATCCGTGAATCCTTCTGTATCAAATAGAAAGATACATTCATCTGCGGTTTCCTCTAACTTGCAGGGAACCAGTCCCGGCCGCTCATATGTCAGCAAGATCCGGCGATTTTTAGGCATATTGCATTCACTGTTCCTTATTTTTATCTGAAGTATATGTTCCATCTCTCTGTTTTCCTTTCAAATAATTGCTGTCAGTTTATCACCGGATGCAATTTGTTCGTCCGCAAAAGTTCTATATGTACTGACTACACGTTTTTGCATCTCTGAACGGTAAAAATCCGGTTCTTTTTCATAGGATACCTTTTGATTGTCCTTTAGTGTCTGCAAACCGACCGTTAACTTCTGCCGGTTATCAAGACTGATATCAAATGCTTTGTCTTTATACTGTAATGTTACTGTTATGTACATCGTTCTCCCGCTCCTTCCGCCCTTTTTTGAAAAACCTGGCCAACCAATATCCCGCCAACCCTAAAAAAGCAAAAAAAACGATCAAAAAAACCGTAGAATACTCCTGCGGCTTTTCCTTTATATTCAGCGAGTAATAGTCAGCCTTCGTTGTAAACACAGGCATTTCTTCCATTCTATTTTGAATGATCTCCTCCGCTGTGAAATCATGATCTTTCCATTCCATAAATAACTGCTGTGACAGCCCCAGGCGCCTCTCCTCTTTGATCTGGTTTATCTGTTTCAAAGCAGTCTGGCTTTGTTCTGTCAGTATTTCGATACTATATTGATCCGACCACGCCACATTGGCATGATCCTTTTCCTTTAAAACATCAGTATCAATTTTAATATTAGCTGCCTGTTCATCCTGCATCTTTTATCCTCTTCCATCCTTCAGGTGTTTCCGAAACGCCGCCGTCTGTAAAACCAGCTCCTTATGTAAGCAGATCCTTGAGTGCCAGTGCTTCTTTTCTCTGGTTATTTGCCTGTTTTAGCAAATCTGATAAGATATTCCTGGTTGCATCCATCTGATTTATCACCTTTTGAATTTCATTCATGCGGAAGGCAGCTTCTTTATCAAATGCCTCCCGTGAGGTTCCGCTCCACGAGCTTTGCGGTAATGCTTTACATTTCTTTTCGATATCCTCTACTGCTTTTTCCGCTTCCCGGATCATCGATTGATAAGCGGAAATTCCTGATAAGACAGCTGTCATATCCACAATGAAATCTGCACAATCTGTTCCAAGTGCCATAGCTCCTCCTTTATTAATCTGCTGCTATTTATTTTTGCCCAGTTTTTCCATGAACTCACGTTCCAGCTTCTGCTGATCCCCGGCATGGAGTTCCAGGTAATTTCTATATTCAAATACTTTGCGATTTGATTGTTCCATGGAATCCATACATAACATTAATGGCACCACATCCACCCGCCAGTATTTCATGCTATGTAAGGTATCAAGTGTATTTTGAAGTTTCACATATACCGCCTGATAATACAACTGGTTCGCTTGGGTAATCATTTCAGCAACAATCTTTACATTTTCATAATGGATTCCTATTTTTCCACTTTCTGCTGTTTGTTCCCCTGCAAACCACTGTCCCATGGCTTTGATTCCTTTTGCAACCGTTTTCCCCAACAAGGTACACCCTCTTAAAAAACCGGCAATCACCTCCTGAACCATCCGAATATATGCCTTAACTAAAGCCGTTCCCAGTTCAGCAAACAGGTTTGCTGAATCCACTATGAATTGTAAGTTTCCTGCCATATCCATAGTTTTTGATATGGCGGATAACAGGGTAACGACCATAACCAATACACAGGCTACTCCCTGAGCCAGTCTTGCCTTAATGTCCAGTGGCTGGCTTTTGTACCATTCCGTAAGTTCACCTTTAAAATCTTCAAGACCGTCAACAACGCCCTCTTCCCGCAGATATTCAATCAATGCCGCACCCTCTTCGGTTTCCACCAGCAGGGACAAGATGATGCCAAATGCCTGCATGCTTCCATCATCTAAATTAGCATAAAGGCTTAACCATCTTTCATCCAGAGGATTTACCGGTAATTCCTGTGCGTATAATAGCTGCAGGAATAGCATCAGGGTCATAAATACAGCTTCACGCTCCTTCGGAGGCAGATCCATCGCAATCTCCGATGCCTTTCCCATAAAGTTTGCAAGCGGTCCCGGACCCTCCGCAAATGCTGCTAATTCTCCAGTCTCTATGTTTACAAATGCATGGCCAAAATGATTCCCCTCAATACTTGTCCCATACTGATATTCCACAAACCATCTGGTGTTCTCGGGCAAGATTAATTGCAATCCCAGGCGATGGACATAATCATTGGAACCATTTAATCCATATAACTTGGCAAGTGCTTGTTGGATTTTCTTCTCACCCAGATTTCTTACCATCTCCTCATACAGTTCTTTTGATATCCCCTGACCATCCATCGATAATCCTGCATCAAAATAATCACTGTACATCATCATTATCAACTGTACCTGACTTCCGCCTTTTGAATGACCAATGAGGTATCGCTTTTGCTCATCTGCCAACCAGTCATTACCATACTTTTCTATCAGCGAATTCATGTACCCGACTGCCTCCGCCTGCATAGGAGATGTATAGCGCCATTCATTTCCGTTTAAATCTTTTGCGCTTCTGCAATGCTTTAGAATCCCCAGCAGCATCTTGGCGTTATCTACCCATGACCCCGCCGGTGTTCCGCGAAATGTAACAAAAGTATCACCAGTTTTCGGATTCGTAAATGTGCATGCCTGCATCCCATTGGCTGGGTGGTCTGGTTTGCCATCGCCATTATTATCGTTCCAACTCATGTCTCCGATGGTACAGTTTCCTAAATCCTTGTTATTATTAATGATGGATTGGATGCCTTTTAGAATATCCTGCTCCGAATCACTTAGTGCTTGTAGTTTACTGACATCTTGAAGTATATCATTTACTGTCGTGCCGTCATTTAATTTCAAATCATTAACTGGCAGATAAACAATCATTTCGTAAATTTGCTGTTCTTCTAAAAAGTCTACAGATAAGTATTCATTATCTTTACCCATATTGTGTCTCCTTCTTAATTTTTAAGTCGTAAATCCCCTTCTCTCCACTTCACTTCATCAAAACTCAACTCTGGTTCTTCTTTCAAAACTATGTGAGTTCTCCAAAAATATTGTTTTTCACTGAATATCCTGTCTATACCCCTTTCTTCTGACTCCTGTAATTGTTCTTGAGAAAGATATAAAATTTCCATTATTGGCATTCTGAAATTCCTTTCACAATATTTTTCCAAAAACATATTTATATTTTTTTCTTTGTTGCTTTCATCTCCTGCCAGAAATAAATATAACTTGTATATATTTTCAGTGTTAAAGTCCTCCAAAGTCGTCTCTCGATTCCATTCGCTTGGTAGCATATTTCCTATAGGTTGACAGTAGACCTTAACATCTCCATATACTTCTGATGCAATTTTTTCCACTTCCTTTTCCACTTCTTCCTTTAACAAAAATGCCACATAATTGTCTTGGAATTCAACATTCCATAGCTTCGCCTTGGTGAAAGATACCGTAACACTCCACTCTGGGCGATTCGCTGGAGAAATATACATACAATCATTGTTCATTCCATAAAAATATTGTCCCTCGAACTTCTCTCCATATTTTCTCTCCATATATCTCTCTGCTGCACGTAAATAATCCTCTTGCGTTATCGTCATACAACCACTTAAGGTGAATCCACTCAAAAGTATTGTTATAAAAATCAATAAATACTTTCCAATATGTTTCATTATAAAGCCCCCTTATCTCATTAATTCTTAAGTTGTAAATCCCCTTCCCTCCACTTCACTTCATCAAAACTAAACTCTAATTCTCTTTTCAAAACTATATGAGTTCTCCAAAAATATTGCCCTTCATTGAATATCCTGTCTACATCTCTTTCTTGTAATGCCTGCAATTGTTCTTGAGGAAGATATAAAATTTCCATTATGGTCATCCCGAAATTTGCTTCACAATACTTTTCCAAAAACATATTTATATTTTTTTCTTTATTGCTTTCATCTCCCGCTAGAAACAAATATAACTTGCTTGTATTTCTAGTGTTAAATTCCTCCAAAGTCGTCTCTCGGTTCCACTCGCTTGGTAGTACATTTCCTATAGGGCAACAATAGACCTTAACATCTCCATATATTTCTGATGCGATTTTTTCCACTGCATCTTCTACCTCCGCCTTTAACAAGAATGCCACATAATTGTCTTGGAACTCAACATTCCATAGCTTCGCCTTGGGGAAGGCTACCATCACTCTCCACTCCGGATGATTCACAGGTGAGACATATAGATATCCACTATTCATTCCAAAATATTGCCCTTCGAACTTCTCTCCATATTTTTTCTCCATATATCTCTCTGCTGCACGTAAATAATCCTCCTGCGTTATCGTCATACAACCACTTAAGGTGAATCCCATCAAAAGTATTGTTATAAAAAGCAATAAATACTTTCCAATATGTTTCATCCCCATCCCCCTTGGTCTAATTATCAAACACTAAAAAACGGTAACTCCGTTACACATTTCTTGTATCAGTTTCCGGAATCTCGAATCGTTTCCCAATGTCAATATCCTTATCCCTGCTCTCCTTATTGCTCTTTGATACTAATCCGATAAGCGTTCTCAGTTCTTTCAATTCTGTCTTCAATTTTTCCTGAATAGCTGATACACTTGTTACATATGCCGATTTGCTTTCTCCTGTCAATGAATCACTGATCTCCGTATCTGTAACAACAAGATCTTTCTGTATTTCCATCAAGCTT
>Ga0153944_1001266_pt1 | contig 10389 bp, 8 predicted proteins | sample TSNJ028MetaG_FD_104703 | JGI IMG/M metagenome (GOLD analysis project Ga0153944, IMG submission 104703) | Attine ant fungus gardens microbial communities from New Jersey, USA - TSNJ028 MetaG | ecosystem: Host-associated > Fungi > Mycelium > Unclassified | place: USA: New Jersey, Wharton State... | reverse complement strand
AAATTCGATTTTTCACGGAAGCAAGTATATGTCCGCGATAAACCGGATAGATGTTGTTGTGCGGGCTGTCCCGGAGAAAAACCAGCTTGTTTTAATGGTCAGTGATACCGGCGTGGGTATGGAGCAGGAAACGCTATCGCATGTGTTCGATATCAAGAGTGGCGTATCTCATGACCATTTTGGGCTTTATAACGTGCGGCAGCGGTTAATGCTATATTTTGACGATCCCGATGTGATTGAAATACAGTCATGTAAGGAAAATGGTACAAAGGTAATCATCAGTCACCCGATGATCGATTAGAAGGGGATGTTCTTATGAAGATACTGATTGTCGATGATGAGCGCCCAATCTGTGAATGGCTGGAGTTTACTTTGCGTTCATTGCCTTTTGAATGTGAAATTGTTGGTACCGCATACGATGGTAAAGCGGCAATTGAGCTCTTTAATATTCATAAGCCGGATGTGGTATTTACCGACATACGTATGCCTGTATTGGACGGGATCGGTTTTTTGCGGGGTATAATAGGGGAAGTAAAAAGAAGTTATATTGTAATCATCAGTAATTACGACGATTTTGAATTTGCGCGTGAAGCCTTTATGCTGGGAGCATCGGAATTTATTCTAAAAACAGAGCTTGACAGCGGGTATCTGACGAAGCTTTTAAAAAAGGCGGAAGCTGCTTTGCAAAGCCACAAAATCATTTCATTTGAGCAGCGCTATAATGCGCTTGAGCTTGACATGTTTATTAACAGTGCTTTACAGGCGGATAGCATCTCTGAGGATGAGGTGCGCAGAATGTTTTTAAAAAGAGGCGTTACAATTAATGAATCGGCTTATTTTGCAATGGCGGTACAACTCTCACAGCCGGCAATGTTTGGTCAAATGCCTGAAATACCTCAATCGGAGCATATCGAAAACATCTGCGTATTTCATCCGAAAAATGAGCATATTATTATACTTGCAAATTTATCATGTAATAGTGTGCTGCTGCAAATGACAGCTGTTTATACATTTGCCGGTAAGATGCAGGAATTATTCGGTACTGCGGTTGGAGTCAGCGCAGTCTACAATGGTTTCCGTCATTTGCCTCATGCGCTAAATCAAAGTGTGGACGCGCTGGATATGAACTTCTATGAACAAGGCAATATACATATCCTCGGATACAACCAAATTCAGCACAACGATCTATTATGCATAAAGCAGCATGGACAAAAGCTGATGGAATCAATAGCCAAGCAAAATCAAGAAGATGCGATTAGTACAATCAGCGAGATATTTGAGATCTTGCGCGTTAACATGCCTATCTCTAAAAAGAGTATCCTGCATTTTTTTCATACGGTTCTGTACGCAGTAGTGAGCCGCAGATTCAAAAATGACTTTGCCCGTATTCTGTTAGAAAACGATTTGATATCAAAAAGCATTTCCGAGACGTCTGATTTAAATGAGCTTGAGCAGTTAGTATGCCGGCAGGTTAAGGAGTTAGTTGTAAATCACCAAAGAGAAAATCATTTTTCTTACCATGTTTCAAAAAGTATACGATATATGCAAGAAAATTTTTCATCGCCCATAACGCTTCAGGACATATCGGACCATACCGGCCTGACGGCGGAATATTTCTGCAGGCTTTTTAAATCAGAAACAGGTATGACTTTCAGCCATTATTTAACACAGTTGCGAATTGATCACGCCAAATCTCTATTAGAATCTACAGGCCATAGAATATCTCAGGTTGCATCTGCCTGCGGATATACTAATATCAGCTATTTCTCCCGCATTTTTAAAGAACACACCGGTTTTAAGCCCAACGAATATCGATTTGATAATCGAAAAGCAAGATAATATAATAGCTTGCGGGGACGGCGCGGGAAAGCTTACGGTATAGACATTTACATATTCACTATGTAAAATAATTTAAAGGCTATATAAATACATAGCAAAATATTCTGAACAACTGCTTGTGCAGCTTGTTATACAGACAGTTTTCCTTTATAAAAGCGGTGAAATTGTGATGAGAAAAAAAATATGGATAAGAATTGTATTTATAATGGTTTTGATATTTTTAGCGGCATTACTGCGTAATTATTTTTCCGGTAGCGTGTCTGAGGATGATTCCTATTCTAAAGTGCTTGGATTGGTTCTTACGGTAACGGAGGATGAATGGCAGGACAGCCTTATAGCTTCTGTTACAGACTACGCCGGAGAATATGGTTTTGAGGTAATGACTACGCAGGCAAAACGCAGCAAATTCTCTCAAATAGAAGCCATACGGGCGTTGATAGTATATCAAGCCAACGCTATCGTGTTTTTCCCGGTTGTGGATTCGGGGTGGGATTCGGTGCTGTACGAGGCTGAAAAAGCCGGTATCCCTGTTATAGCAGTGGATAAAGCAGTCCGCTCCAATCAAGATGGATTCAACATAAGCTATGTAGGGTATGACTATTATGGGGATTCAATTGCCGCGGCGAAGCTTCTGGCCGCTAATGCGGACGAGCAGGATATTATTGTAGAGCTTTACGGAACTCTTGGTTCTTATCCGGCAAAGGAAATCACCCGTGGGTTCCGTGAGATATTGAGTGAAAGAGGACTGCAAATCCAGAGCAGCATATGCGGGGATTACATGCGTTCCAGAGGAAAGGAAATTACCGAGGGCTTTTTAAAAAGTGAGGATGGCATTGATTTTATTATTTCCCACAACGACGCAATGACCTTTGGAGCAGTGGACGCAATAGAAAAGGAGGGGAAAATACCGGGAAAGGATGTGCATATCTTCGCTGTAGGCGGCAGTGAGAAAGCGGTAAAAATGGTGGAAGAGGGAAAAATTACTTGCTTAATACAAAAGGATGCCAAGGAGTTAGGTGAAAAAACTATAGAGGCGGTAAATATGCTGTTTAGCGTAGATGCGCCGCGGGAAATATCGATTTTATTGGAAACCGTTTTGCTTACAAAGGGGGATACTGCGTCTTGATTCCTTCCTGGAGAAATATACTTCAGCATAAAAACAGTATTTGGGAAATGCTTAAGCAGTCTTATCAGGTCATAATAACCATAATGGCAATACCTACAGTGATTCTGCTGTTTACCATATTAGTTATGACGTTTCAATATAATAGTTCTGTTGGAAGAATCGATTCCGCGGCGGCGCTTCAAAAGATAGTGAAGGTTCAGCTTACGGAAGAAGTGTGGGATATTATTTCCGGAAAGCTGCCATTCACGCAAGGCAAGCAATATGAACTGATTTCCTATACCAAAGAGAGCTTGGAGACACTCACAAGCCGGAGTCAAAGCGCTATGCAATATATCTTTGCCGCTCGGCGGGCCAATGAGACACTGGAAAATTATTTGGATCAGCTTGGAGATCAAATCGAAGATGACGCTGCAGTTACATATAATGAAGCCATTTACCGGGAAATAGTCAGCGTTGCGGAATTAATGTATGATGTGCTTGAGAAATATGTTCATGAGGAAATAACTGAAGTGGCGCGTCAGAACAGGAATATTCAAATAGCTGTTGCCGGTATATCTATGTTAGTCGCGGTCCTTCTCTTGCTCGTACTATGCTTTGCGGTTTCCTCCTACCGCAATGTACAAGGATCAATATATAAATCTATTCGGAATTTAGAGGAAACAACAGCGCGGATCGCCGGAGGACATCTGGAAGCCCGAGCCGCCGCTCCGCAGGTGGACGAGCTAAAGTCTTTGGCAAAAAGCTTAAATGACATGGTGGTTAAGCTGCAGGAATTGATCGATGAGAGAATAGTAGCGCAGCAGGATCTACAGAAGGCGAAAATGCGAGCCTTGCAGGCGCAAATTACTCCTCATTTTGTATATAACACTTTTGAGAGCATCGTCTGGCTGGCTGAGAACCAACGCAACAAAGAAGTAGTAGATATTACCATGGCTTTTACAGATTTTTTCCGAATCTCCTTAAGCCGAGGCTTGGACTATATAACAGTTGGACAGGAAGAACAGCATGTTCGCAGTTATCTTTCCATACAATCCGTACGCTACGAAAGCATCTTGACCTATGAGATAACGATAGAAGAGGAGTTAAAAGGATATTATATGCTAAAGCTTTTATTGCAGCCATTGGTAGAAAACGCGATTTATCACGGCATCAAGTCTAAACGCGGCAGGGGACATATCCACGTGGGTGGCAGAAAAAATTCCGACAACACAATGACATTTTGGGTTGAAGACAATGGGATAGGAATGACGCCGGATAAAATAGAGGCCTTGCAGGAGCGGTTTTCCCTAAACCGGATTTTGGATGACGGAGGATTTGGACTATTTAACGTAAACCAGCGTATTCGTTTGTATTACGGCTGCGAAGGTCTTCAAATTTCCAGCGAATACAAAAAAGGCGCGCGCATTAGCTTTATTCTTCCATGTAAGGAGGATTACCATGATTAAATTATTTGTGGCGGATGATGAAGAATTGATTAGGCAAGGAATACGCAATTGCATTGAAAACCATTTGGATATTTATTCAATTTGCGGAGAAGCTCCTGACGGCGAAATGGCTCTACCGCTTATTCAAGAGTTAAAGCCTGATATTTTGATTGCGGATGTCCGCATGCCGTTTATTGATGGCTTGGCATTATCCGCTGTTGTTAAAAAAACTATGTCATGGATTCATATCATAATCCTTAGCGGGCATGATGAATTTGAATATGCCCAGAAGGCAGTTTCTATCGGAGTAGACGCTTATATTTTGAAACCGGTCAACTCGGAAAAGCTGCTGAAGACGCTGGAAGAGGTAACCCTCCATATTGAGCAGGAACGAATGGCCTACCTTAATATTGAGGAAACCTTAAAAAGGAGCAAGCTGGAAAAAACTATCATATGGGAGCATTTTTTAAGCCGCTTGGTAACAGGTAAGGTGCCAATTAGTGAGGTAATAGATTTTGCCAATGCTCAAAAGATAAATATAATAGCTAAAGAATATGTAGTGTGCCGAATAGAGCTGCCGCATTTAAACGAAGGAGACCTAACCAAAATACGCTTGTTGGTGGACAAGCTTTTTGAGAAACAGGAGGATATAATATGGTTTGTAAAAGGAGCCGACCGTTTTGTTTTCATTATAAAAGGCGAGAAGGACGAAACCATACGGGAAACAGCCTATGAAACAGCTCAAACACTTCGCCATCAGTTTAAGCTGTATCTGTCTTTGGACGTGTCAGTTGGAATCGGATCCTTGACTGACCGCATAGGAGAGCTTCCTGGTTCTTATCAAGACGCATGTAGTGTTATGCACGGTATACGCCTGAAAAATAATTGCATTGTTGGCTTTGATGATATAAAAAACAGACAACGATCTCTATGCATGGATTTTTCCTCCAACATGTCTCTGGAGGAAAAGCTTCGCTATGCAACAAAGGAGGATTTGCCGCAAATTGTAGAAAAATATTTCTGCGATTTCAATGATACCTCTATTGATAGCGTTTTATATAGGTATTATCTTTTAATGGATTTGATGGCTACGGTATCACGGCTTAGCAAGGAAAAGCTTGGCGTCAGCTTGGATATAACGCCGCAAAAACTTCTGGCATTGTCGGAGTCATGGATGGAATGCGTTGCATACGCGCAGAGATTTCTGGAGGAGATGATGGAGCAACAGTATATATACCAGTCTGCTCCATATAGCCGTGAGATACAGCGCGCTAAAGAATATATCAACCAGAATTACAGCGAACCATCCATTTCTCTGCATACAGTAGCTTATGAGGTGGGATTTTCTCCGAATCATTTCAGTACGGTTTTTTCCCAAGAAACCGGGGAGACTTTTATCGAATATTTGACACAGAAACGATTAGCGGCCGCAAAAGAGCTTCTGCTAAACACATCAAAAAAGACGTCGGACATTGCGTTTGAGGCGGGATACAGCGATCCTCATTATTTTAGCTACGTTTTTAAAAAAAATGTGGGAAAGAGTCCGAAGGAATTCAGACAGGACATTTAAGAAACTGTCGAAAATTTATCGTAAAAAATTCAACATTTTTGTATTCAGACAATCAGCACAAATTTTTTCTCTTAATAATGTGCATTTATTGTCTTTTTTTATATGATAAAATATTAATCCTAACCAGAACAAATAAAATTACATGGAGGTATTCTGTATGATTAGCACTAAATTAAGAATTTTGTCGCTTTCACTATGTATATGTTTTCTGATTGGAATTTTCTCAGGGTGCGGCGGTTCTGCATCGCCGGATAATAATAGCGCGCAGACGCCGGATGTCAGCAGCGAAACAAAAACCGCCGCGCAAGAAACCGCGCCTGCTTCAACTGCCCCGGAGTATAAGGAGCTGACCATATATACGGCCCTTCCGGAATCAGAAATTCCTTACTATTTCAACGCCTTTGAAAAAGACACAGGCATACGTATAAATTACGTACGGCTGTCAGCCGGAGAAATGTTGGCCAGAATAACGGCCGAGGGAGATAACGCCAATGCCGCCGTTATGTTTGGAGGCTCCAGCGAAAACTATATGAACGCGGCTGAAAGTGGCTTGTTGGAGCCTTATCAACCTGATGATTTGGTTAATGTGCCGGATACATACAAAGACAAAGACGGAGTATGGGTTCCATTTTATGTTGGCGCGCTATCCTTTACCTGCAACAGCGATTGGTTTGCTAAGAATAATGTGGAATATCCCAAGACCTGGGACGACCTTTTGAAGCCGGAATTTAAAGATCAAATTTCTATGGCGCATCCCACAACCTCCGGAACCTCTTACACTATTTTAGCTACAATAGTGCAGTTGATGGGAGAAGAGGCATGCTGGGAATATTTGGCGGAGTTAGATAATAATGTGCGTCAATATACAAAAGCAGGAGCGGCGCCTCCTATGGAAGCCGCCCTTGGTGAAGCCGCAATCGCTCTGACCTTTGCTCATGACGGACTGAAACCTGCTGAAGAAGGCTACCATCTTGAGGTTATGTTTCCCGAGGATGGAACAGGCTATGAGGTTGGCGCTATGGCTATATTGAAAAACGGACCGGAAAAAGAACTTGAAAATGCCAAATTATTTATAGATTGGGCTATTTCTCAAAGAGGACAGGAATGCTTTATTGAAGCTAAGGCTAACCGTCTGCCAATCAATATTACCGCTAAGGTTGCCGACGGACTTAAGCCTCTTGATGAAATAAAAGTAATTGAATACGACGCAATTTGGAGCGGCGAGAACAGAACTCGTCTTCTGGAGGAATTTACAAACAGGATAGACAATGCGGCTGAACTTAAAGAATAAAATACTTGCGGGACGTTCCTTAAAACGTCCCGCAAAGCTTCAATATCGGTATATAGGAGGGGTGCATCATGTCTAGGCAGAGGGCAAAGGGCAAAAATGCTAATATAAGAATGCTGCTTAATCAACCGGTTTTGCTTTTGTGTATTGTGCTGATTTTTGCAGCTTTGTTTATTTTTATACTTTTGCCATTGTTTAATGTGTTTAAGCTGGGCTTCAGTAACGATGCCGGGGGTTTTAGCCTTGACGCCTTGTTCAAAATGGTTTCCAACGCAAGCTATAGAATAACCTTTTTTAACTCTATCAAGCTGGGCTTGCTGGTTGCTGTCATCTCTACCTTTATCGGCTACTTGTTTGCCTTTGCTATGACCCGTACAGAAATGCCCGGAAAAAGGTTCTTTCGTTTGATTGCTACACTGCCGATTATTTCTCCGCCGTTTGTCCTATCTCTTTCGTTGATTTTTTTGTTTGGCCGGCTGGGGCTTATTACGAACCAGCTGCTTAATATTGAAAATTTCGATGTGTACGGTCTGCGCAGCCTTGTCGTTGTACAGTCAATATCTTTTTTTCCCGTAGCTTATATGACTCTGACCGGAATTCTGGATTCTATAGATGACTCGGTAGAGGATGCGGCTTATAACATGGGCGCTTCCCGCTGGCATATTTTCCGTACGGTGACACTGCCTTTGTCCTTTCCTGGCATTGCCAGCGCTTTGCTGTTAGTCTTTATACAATCCCTGGAGGACTTTTCTAATCCGGCCGTTATCGCCGGGGGATATTCCACTTTGGCAGTAGAGGCATATCGCGTCATCACTGGTATGAACGATATGCGGGGCGGCTGCATTTTAGCAATCATCCTGCTGATGCCAACGTTAATCGCCTTTACGATACAAAAATTCTGGATTGCGAAAAAATCCTTTGTTACCGTGACCGGCAAGCCTACCCAAAAACGACGGAAGCTTTATGAACCTCATATCATATGGCCTCTATTTGCAATCTGCGCCTTAATCAGTGGTGTGGTAATTTTATTGTATGGAACAGTTTTAGTTGGCGGGTTCGTAAAGACCTGGGGTGTTAACTACAGCTTTACTCTGGATCATTTCAAGTATGTATTCTCATTAGGGTGGACGCCGCTGAAAAACTCAGTAACTTTGGCAGCAATATCAGCGCCTCTGGCCGGTATGCTGGGTATGCTTATAGCTTTCCTGACAGTACGGCAGAAATTTCCGGGCAAGCGTTTAATGGAATTTTCTTCAATGCTGACTTTTGCGGTACCCGGCACTGTATTAGGTATTGGATATATATACTCATTTAATTCCAGACCGCTTTTATTGACAGGAACAGCGTTTATTCTGGTTGTGGCTTTCACATTCCGGAATATGCCCGTAGGAATTGAGGCCGGCACGTCTACCTTGATGCAAATTGACCCGTCTATAGAAGAAGCTTCTACCATTTTGGGGGCGACATCCGGACATACCTTCCGGCGGATCACGCTGCCGTTGTTACGGCAAGCCTTTTTTTCAGGATTGGTATATTCCTTTGTAAGGGCTATGACAGCAGTCAGCTCCGTGATTTTTTTGATCTCGCCCAGGTGGAATCTGGCCACCACCCGTGTATTCTCTTTGTTTGAGGTTAGTCAGTATAGTGATGCCGCGGCCTATATCTTCGTGATGATTTTTATTATACTAATAGCTATCGGATTAATTACCTTGCTGGTCGATTTACTGTTTAAGCCTAAACACCTCAAAACTATAAAAATATCTACCCCGCTAAAAAGGAGGGAAAATGGCATATGAGCCAGGATATTGCAAAAAAATTCAGCTCGCGGTCCAGCGGTGTTATATTAAAGCAAATTACAAAAATTTATCCGTCACATGACGACAGCTGCGATGTTACCGCGGTCAATCACATCGACCTGGAAATACAGGATGGTGAACTCATGACACTGTTAGGACCCTCAGGCTGTGGTAAAACTACTACACTGCGCATGATTTCAGGCTTTGAAACCCCAAGCGGCGGTGAAATATTTATTGGGGACCGGCCGGTTGCTAATATTCCTCCAAACAAAAGGGATATTGCTATGGTATTTCAGTCTTACGCATTATTTCCGCATCTTACAATTTATGAGAACGTAGCGTACGGGCTGAAAATACACAGGATGCCTAAGAGTGAAATTCAGGACCGCACCGTTAAAGTCATGGAGCTGATGCAGTTAAACGGAATGGAGAACAGGTATCCTAATCAATTATCCGGCGGTCAGCAGCAAAGAGTCGCGTTGGCCCGCGCAATCATCATAGAACCCAAGGTTCTTCTCTTCGACGAGCCATTGTCTAATCTGGACGCAAAGCTGCGCGAGCATATGCGTGACGAACTCCGCTCCATCCAAAAGAGATTGGGCATCACCAGCTTGTATGTCACTCACGACCAGTCCGAAGCTATGGCTATCTCTGATAAAGTAGTAATTATGAAGAACGGAGATATTATGCAGTATGGCAGTCCGCAGGAAATTTATGAATTTCCGGTAAACCGTTTTGTCGCTAACTTCATCGGAAAAGCCAATTTTATTCCCTGTATATATCGAGGCATAGAAGGGGAGCAGGCGATGGTAGCTATTGAAGACGCAACGGTCTATAGAGTACCGCATCCCGGAGCAATGGTTGGAGTAAAAAAAGATGAGGAGTGCGTACTAGCGGTACGCCCGGAATCTATTCAACTTACTTCATCACAGGGTATGATGCAGGGACGCGTAAGCCGGGCCACCTACTATGGCGCGAAAATAGAGTACGAGGTCATGCATAATGAGCTTCCTGTAATCGTAGAAGTGCATAATCCGCAGCTTTCTCAGAGATTTTCTGAAGGCGATACGGTTTTTATGAGCTTCGATGATGTATGTGTAAGTGTATTAAGAGCTGATTCTTAAAAAGGACATAGAAGCTTGTTGTTTAACCAGCTTACAGGAGCCAGTCAGCACGTGGGAAATTTCCCTGGGGTTACGGTAGACCGGAAAGATGGTGTGATAAAAGGCTATTTACTTGACTATGCAATTAATGGAATTGAATATGCCTATGGTTTTAGCGCTTAATATGATGGATGAATTGCTGGAGAATGACGGCTCGGTACGGGTCAATGAGATGGAAGCTTT
>Ga0153944_1001253_pt1 | contig 10477 bp, 12 predicted proteins | sample TSNJ028MetaG_FD_104703 | JGI IMG/M metagenome (GOLD analysis project Ga0153944, IMG submission 104703) | Attine ant fungus gardens microbial communities from New Jersey, USA - TSNJ028 MetaG | ecosystem: Host-associated > Fungi > Mycelium > Unclassified | place: USA: New Jersey, Wharton State... | reverse complement strand
TCTGACAAGGAACTTGACCAATCTTGATATCAATGTCAATCATTTTTCTGACAACATTCTCCAGAAGGTTGAAAAACAGTTTGAGCGCCTGGTATCGCTCACCTCCCTCACCCTTCGTGGCGCCTTGAATACCATCCATAAATGTATCCATGGTCTCGACCCGATAGCATCAATATCTTCATTTGGCTTGTGTCGAGATCCGCCATCTCCATATTCAGATGTACGGATTGATGGCTTGATTCCCTCGCTCACCTCGGTCTTCCCCAATCTACATTCTCTTCACCTTGAAAACGTTGGCACCGACATCTCAATGGTGACTTTGAATGACCTCATATCATTTCAGGAGAGACCAATGCGGGCTCTGGGTCTTATCAACTGTTTTAACACGCTGTGGCTTACAGATTATATCAAAGCTATCTTGGAGGTTTGGCCGACACTTGAACATCTGTGGTTTGAAGGCAATAGTCTGTCTGCAAAAAAACTATTGCCCTTGATATCTTGCTCCGCACCATCCCTACAAGATCTTACCTTTCCCCTGAGATTTCTTGACGTATGGGACGTATCCGTAGAAAATGAAGTTGTCTGTCCCCTCCAATATCTGAGGATTCCACCGCCCGTCGAACTTAACTTCGACTGCCCCGAAGCTTTCCGACATGTTCATGGCTTGAAAAAACTTTTTCCAGGGCTGAGAGTCATCTCAGAGAGGACAAAAAGTACATGGAAGTTTGCGACCATCGACTTTGCTATTAAGGACATAAATTTTTCTGAGGGGATGTACATGGAAAACAAGATGTGGAAAGCAAGATTGTCATCAAATGTACCGCAAAGATACAAGTGGTAACGGCTAACGGCATTGGTCCGGTGCAGGCCGCTGACTGGATGTAAAGATAGTGGCCTTGATTTCGCTACTCATGTTTGAATGGATGTTATCAAAGTATATCATCCAACACCAATATTTTATCTCATTCAAATTTTGATGAGAAAAAAAATACTACAGCAATCCACCAATTAGCCCAATGAAGAAAAGAATAGTTCCAAAAACAGGAAAGTTTCGCACAAATAACCCAGATATATAGCCCCAAGTGGGTGACTCTAAGACTCGTATTACTAGTCATGGCGGTCAAACACAAAAATTTCAATTTCTCAATGTCCGCTGTTCAATATTACACATGCATACATACATACAACACTTACCCACCCTTGACTTTGTTCTTGATCACTTCCACCACACTCTCATCCGCCAGCGTACTCAAATCACCCAACTCATCCCCCTGCCCAGCCACAATCTTCCTCAAAATCCTCCTCATAATCTTCCCAGACCTCGTCTTGGGTAAATCAGGAACGACATACACTTTCTTGGGCGCAGCAAAGGGTCCAATCACTTTCCGGACTTGCAAAACAAGCTCCTTATCAAGCGCCGCTTCATCGTTCGGATCGTATGTGAATTCGCTTAGAGAAGCGTAGATGAGTAAAGTATGACGAAGGAATTGAGAGAGAGGAACACACGGTTTCAATGTAACAAAAGCATGAACAGCTTGACCTGTCAACTCGTCAGCAGTACCAATAACAGCAGTTTCAGCGACCCCAGGGTGCATGATCAACGCAGATTCAATCTCGGCAGTAGATAAACGGTGACCGGAGACATTGATGACATCTAGGATGAGTCTAGTGAAGGAGATCCCAAACTAGTAGTGGACACGTACCGTCAACACGGCCCTTGATCCAGATATAACCGTGTTCATCACGAGCAGCACCATCTCCAGTATAAAAGGCCCCAGGGTAGGGCTGCATATAAGTCTCAAGGTAACGCTTATGATCTTTCCATATGGTACGGGCGATAGAGGGCCAAGGGGTCTTGAGGACGAGAGCGCCCTCGACATGATTTCCGGTGAGCTCTTGACCAGTGACGGGGTCAAGGATAGCAGGCTCTATACCAAAGAAAGGGACGGTAGCAGAACCCGGCTTTGTCTGGACAGCACCGGGGAAGGGGGTGATGACGATGGAACCTGTCTCCGTTTGCCTAGGAGGGGACGATTGAGCGGGATATGAGTATGGTAGATGAGAACTGACCAAAAGGTATCGACAATGGCGGCCTGTTTTTTTCCTATATGATCATTGTACCAGTGCCAGGCCTCTGGATTGATGGGTTCACCGACGGAACCCAAGACACGAATGGAAGACAGGTCGTGGTTGTCGACATGATGAGCGCCAAGACGACGGAGGAGACGGATGGCAGTAGGAGCAGAGTAAAAGTGGGTAATTTGGTGCTTTTCAACGGTCTGCCAGTAACGGGAAGGGGTGGGGTATACGGGAGTGGACTCGAAGAGGGTAGTTGTGACACCGTTGGCGAGAGGGCCGTAGACGATGTAGGAATGGCCTGTGATCCAACCAATGTCGGCCATGCAGGCGAAGCGGTCGTTGAGGTGAACATCAAAGACATATTTGAGGGTAATGGCAGCGCCGAGAAGGTAACCTGCAGTAGAATGAACGAGACCCTTTGGCTTTCCGGTTGAACCCGAGGTCTAAGAGAGAGATTAGAAGAAAGGGGAAGACAACAAGGGGAAGACAGACATAGAGGATGAAAAGAGGATCCTCGGAAGCCATGATCTCTGGAGGGCAGTAGTTGGGGACGTTGGCGGTTTCCTGGTGCCACCACTTGTCCCTAGGGGAAAACCAGGGGATGGTATTTCCCGTTCTCTTAAGGACGAGGACATGTTCAACGAGAGGACACTCGTTGAGGGCGGCGTCGACGATAGCCTTTGTGGCGATTGTCTTTCCACCACGACGGCCCTCATCAGAGGTGATGAGGACACGTGATTTGCAGTCCTGGACACGGTCACGGAGGGATTCTGCGGAAAAGCCAGCAAAGACGACGGAATGGATAGCGCCAATGCGTGCGCAAGCGAGGAAAGCGACGACAGCATGCCAGGTCATGGGAAGATAGACAGATACGGTGTCACCCTTGCGGACACCGAAGGACTTGAGGACGTTGGCGAGACTGCAGACATGGTTTAAAAGCTCGCCATAGGAGACGAGGCAGCCTTGACCGGGCTCATCAGCCTCGTAAATAATGGCGGTCTATTGGCTATGTGAACAAGGAGCAATAGAGGAGAGCAAGAAGAGACCTTGGAGGGGTCTTTGAATGCCCAGCGGTCAACACAGTTGTAGGCAGCATTGAGACCACCCTCGGGGAACCAGACGATGTTGCCCTGAGCAAAAGAACCAGACCTGACGGTAGTAAATGGGCGGTCCCAGTGGAGGGACTTGCGGGCAATCTGTAGAGGATGTAAGAGAGAGTAGTGACTAGTTTCTGATGATTTGAACGCACATCAGCCCACCAGGCGTCAGAGGCAGAGCCGACAGACTGGGCATAGACAGAGCGATAGGCGTCGATATCAGGGCCAATGTGAGGTGTTGGAGCTTGATTAGCAAGACGAGAAGCGATCGGGTAGAGAGAAACACCGATATGAGTATCTGCCATGGGGTAGAAAGGTTATGTATGTCACACGCATTAATCTACGGATCATCCAATGTCACAACAAGGTATGTCACATTCAGATGCGGATCAAACGGATCATCCCATGTCACACCAGTACATTGTTGGCAAAATCGTGAGTGCTCCTACAACTGGACAAGGTGCGTTTCTGCGCTCTCCTTCTCCCACATCCTCATGTCCCCCAGTCCCTCCTGGACAAATTTCAAAAAACTCTTTGCGCTTTCTCAAGAACCTACAAGATCCTCTCTGCAATGACAGACAATGGTACCATATCTCTCTCTTTCTCTTCTCCTTTCTCACTCTTTACCTCAGGTTCAAACTACATGGTAATCTCAACTTGCACCACCTATGCTTTCCTGATATCCCTGCCAGAACCCGTCTTCCGTGCAGCCGAAAAAGAGTGGATCGCTTTCATCGAATCACTCACAGACTTGTTGATCCAAGTCGACCCTCAGCTCCCCCCACTGCCCCCAAAAGATCTCATTCATCGCATCTACAGAGACGTCGGTCTCCTCTCTTTCTCTCTCCCCCTTTTTTTACCTCTCCCCCTAGATTCGTTTCAGCAACGACAAGACACCCTACAAACAAGCCTTTTCTGCCTCCTTTTCAAGAACAGGCAGAAAGGGCATCTTTGCCGGTTGTAAGCCTTGCCTATCTGCCCACCCATTCACACCCTCATCCTTCTTCTAGATCATGTGTACGTCGTCCCTTTGTGTTGATCTCTCCTCTAAGCCCCTCATAGTGCCAGTTGCGCTCCTCTCTCAACATCCCTCTGCCTCTCACTAACCCTTGTCCAGTAAAACCGGGGAACAAATCCTTCATTGCCGCAGGTTCATGGTGTCCTGCTTCTCCTCAACTGGCTACCATCCGGTAACCCTTTTCACCCTTCCGTCTTCTTTCCCCTTTTCACATCCTACCCAGTGCCAACATCCTCCACGATCCATCTCCTCTCCGCCAATCCATCTCTTCCCCTGAATTCCAACGTCTTTTCGGAAAGCCATCCCCTCACCCAAAAGGGCACAAACAAAATATCTTTGGAAACCAAGATCAACTCAAGACTGCCCCAAAAGGTATAGATAAGAATCACGCGTATGTTGCTACTCTCTACTCCATCCTTGTGATTGATTCTGGGAAAACAGCGATATTGATTTACTCAAGTGTCGCACTTTTGCCGTCGTCCATCAGTGAGCCTATCTTTACCCTCTCTCACCTTTCTTCATCCCATCTTTCTAGTTTTACAGACGCCCAAGTCCTCGATCCACAATTCAAAAACAGTATTGCATCCATCGTTCAAGTCATGCAGCCTTTCGTCCATTGGTCAGTTTTGACCATCTTTTTTTCACAGCTTTGATCTCACTTGTCCTAGTTTGAATGACATGATGACCATTCCTCCCAACCAGTAGCCGATGTTTTTCCAGTGAATGACGTCAAGGGATCTCATTATATAAATACATACAACTACGCTTATCTTACCTATACGTATCTCTACACCCATGTCTGCATTCAACATCACATTCAGAAGTAAGTTCCCATCTACAAGGCCCACATACAATATCATTCATCCAGTGTAGACAAATGCATCATTATTACAGGTGGCAATCGTGGCATTGGATATGCATATACCAGAGCCATCGCTAAAGCAGGTGGCAACGTCGCTGTCATTTACAGGAGCGCTCAAGACGCAGAACAAGTCACCCTCGCGGTCGGTCAAGAGTTCGGTGTCAAGGCAAAGGCGTATAAATGCGATGTAGCTGACACGCAAACCGTCAATGAAACCATGAAACAGATCGATTCTGATTTCGATGGCAATGTCGTTGGTCTCATTGCTGTAAATGTCTACTTCACCTTTCAATTCCAACTGGACAACTGAATCACTCAAAAGAATGCCGGCGTGTCGGTTGTTAAACCCGCTGTCGAATTAACGCAAGATGATTTTTCAAGCGTCTTCAATGTCAATGTTTTCGGCGTGTTCAATACCTCTCGTGCCATTGCTAAGTGAAGTCATCTCATCGTATGTCGAATTGACGTTGATTCATCTTTTCCAGACATTGGATCGATACACATAAAAAGGGTTCTATCATCGTCACTTCATCTATGAGTTCTCAAATCATCAATCAAGCCGCTGTGAACACACCTCTTACTCAAGTGTTCTACAATTCTTCCAAAGCGGCCGTGTCCAACCTAGTCAAAGGTCTTGCCGCTGAATGGGCCCCGAACGGTATTCGTGTCAATGCGATTTCACCCGGTTATGGTGCGGCTCGATTTGTTAAAGACTTGCAATTGATTTTTCATTTCATTCCTGCAGTGAGGACGGACCAGACATCCCATATGGATGCCAAGATTCGGGAATATCAAGCGAGCAACATTCCTCTGAAACGATTTGCAGAGGTAACTGTTGTTATTTGTGGTTGTTGTTTGCTGATTTCTTTCTCAGCCTGAAGAAATGACGGGTCAAGCAATTCTTTTACTTTCGGATCATGCTTCTTACATGACTGGTCAAGAATATTTTGTGGATGGGTATGTTGATCAAAAGTCGTTTCTTGGTTGATGTTTGATGGGTTTTTTTTGGTCAGTGGTCAACAGATATGGTAGGATGGATTTTCTTATTATGGATATGTCAATGATGATTGTACTTGTAAAACGAGAGAGAATCTTGATTCAAATTGGGATGAGAAGTTTAAGTATCACCCCGTCGTCTACTTTTTTGCTATATCCCTTTGTTGCCCAATGGTGGCATCGATGCATTACGAAGAGCAAGTGTGAACTTGACGTCAGACTGTCAGATGACATGACATCCAAATTTGAGCGGCGACTCGACATCAGAATTGTCCACTGTGATACGATCAACTACTATTGTACTACTGTCAGGGAAGCGCGTGACATGTCACAGGGATCACTGAAAATCGCTTTGCAGACAGCTGTATCCATCTATCTCGGTTGTTAGGTATGTTTTTTTCGCTGAAATAGGTTTGTTTCTCAGCTCGTTCATTTTTATTTTTTATTTCCCAATGAAGAGTGCGGTTATCTGCTATCACAACACCTGTGGGCCAATATGGACGGGATCCATATTCACAAACGCAGGTCGAGTAAAGACCTCGAGCAAGAAGACTTCATTGTTCCTGCGCTGCCAAACTCCGCTGTTCATACCCCTTCAATTGTCCTTGCGCCAGCACCCCCTGAAAATCATATCTCGCAACCAGGTCGCCACTCGCGAAGCACGTCTATTGCTGGAGCTCCGATGTTCAACCCGAGACCAGCTTCTGTCGGTCCTTATCAAACCACGTTCCATGATCTTCCAAACGGCCAACCGATGAATGGAGTTGATGGATCAAATATGCCTCCTATGTCTATTCCGACGTTGAAACCCACGCCTGGATACAATCATCATCATCGCTTTCGTTCGGTGTCTGGACCGTTTTTACCGTCACAACGATCACCCTTGGTTTCATCTTTTGCAAATGCAGACGTGCCTCCGTCTTTATCGTCTCCTTCTATTAATACTACCCCACCTTTTCCTGTACAACTCACGTCATCTCAATCACTTCCTCGAGAAGATTTACATACAGTCACGCTCAACAATCCTCCTTCTTCGACTTCACCGACACAGAACCATAGTCATAGGCATGCTCGTCTTCACTCTCGTAATCTTTCTATATTCTTTCCCCGGCCTGGGTCTCTTCCAACGTGTAGCATAGCTGAAGATGGTTCTCAGGAGGTAGAACTCAAGGCGGATATTGAAGCGCCCGTGACGACCATTCCCAGTGCTGGTTCTAGCGTTCAATTTCCTCGCTCGGTGTCTCATGGGCACGCACCTCCTACCCCTTTAGGAGCCGGGTTTAGTTTCGGCGGCAGACCACCCGCGATGTCGAGTCCTTCACGCCCTTTAATGGATTCCCTTTCGAGCTCCTCATCTACATCCTCGATGGCGATGATGACAAAATCGAGAAGAGGTCATCATCATAAACATTCCGTGTCCCATAGTTTCTTTTCTTTTCTCGAACCAGGAAGTACCGGCGTTGTTGGATCGAATGGCATGCCCCTTTCACCAGCGACACCTTCAGAGTTGGTGCACGCTCAGCCACCATCGGCATCGGTGCCTGTCTCTCCTTGGACTCCTCGACCCACCCCTTCGTCGCGTCATCAGTCGGTATATGAAACTGAAAGTAGGGAAAAGGTCGTGTTTCGTCCGGCAGTGTCTGTCGTTGTCTTGGGGCAATTCTTGCTTGGAGCGTGGTTGTGGGTGTGTGGTCAGCGTATTGGTTCATTGAGTTGTACAGGGATCGGTTATTGGATAGTGTTTGATTCGTTTGGTATCGGCGTTGCAAAAGTTTTGCCTGGATGGTTGAATTCGAAAGATGAGCTCACAATGGCGAACATGAACACGAGGGAGAGGGAGAGAAAGGTACTGAAGAGACCCTACGGGTGTGTTCTCATTTTTTGGTTTGACAAAATTTTAATCATGTGGCCTTGTAGTAACAAACGCGTCATGACCGTGTTCATGTTCGCTCAAGCTGTATACTTGCTGTTTTCTGCTGTTTATGTTTGCAAGGAGACGATCGAACATATACTTCTGGCTGCTGGAGACGGTCACCATCATCACCCTGGTGAAGATGACAGCTGGATCGGGTGAGATTTGTCGTCTGAAATCAAGTATCTATGCTTAAACACAAGTCCAGCATTGAATTTCCCCCACTGATGACGGTCTTTACTTTTTTCTCAATCATCTCCACCGCTCTTTTGTACGAAAACCATGCAAAGCTGATTGATGGTGCCTTTTTCCCCTTCCGTTTCCCAACAGTTTTATATAAAGGGTACTAATTCCATTTTTTTATTACAGTAACCGGAAATCGTATACCCACCCCACTCGCATTCTTGCGTTCGCTGACCCATCCTTCGCGCATCTACACCACGTTTAATGCCCCTAATACACCACTAGCTAATTTACTATCGAATCCATACACCTTAAGCCCACTCCTATTCTGTTTAGCCATGTTCTGCATTGCTGTATTCTTACCTCCGTGAGTTTTTCCTTCCCTCTCTTCCATTCAAAGAGAGAAAACTTGATGGGGATCGTTACATACAGGACACAACATCGTCCTGCTGATCTAATTCTGGCATCCTTTATAGCGCTCGTCACGTTCAAAGTCTCATATCGTGCATGTACAGTGTTAGGCACGGTGCTTTTACAAACTTCTCCTGTTCGAGGACTTTCGAGTGGGAGAATGGAATCGTTTCTTCGTGTGATGCGTGAGGTAGGCATCTCCCTTCCCCCCTCCTAGCACTTTTCGTAAAACATGATGAAACGATGGTTATATATTATTAGGTCGAGCGTCATCCGAATGTTCTTCACCTTCCCGCACCGCATTTTTGGCAGCTCGATCCCTCTTCTGTGCTGAACGAACAAGACGGAGCGGATGAAACGCTCATTGTGACACTTGAGCTTCACGTGAGACGAGATTTGGGGGACGATGAGATTTTGGGTTTGACGAGATGGACTTGGGAGAGGGTGGTGAGGGCTTTGGGGAGTAGTGTTGTGACTGAAAAATTGAGTGATGGGAGTGGATTTGGTGGTGGTACTGAGAAGAGGAAGGAAGGTGTAGAGGTCACGGTTGGTGTTGTGAGAGGCTGAGATTGATCTAGAGATCGTTTTTTTTTTCTTTTTGTGTGTTTCTGTTTTTGTCGTCCACTCGATATCCTTAGTATATCATAAGTCAGGTAAGCCATGGATATAATGGCCGCCTGGCGAAATGGCATCGCGTCTGACTACGATTCTTCGTTGGTATCAGGAGATTGCAGGTTCGACCTCTGCGGTGGTCATTTATTTTTGTTATATATGGTACCTGTTTACAGCCTCCCTATCTTGAGACAGGTAAGAGGACCACTTACAGCATACTCTTACTTTTTAAAATATCAAGTTTGACAATACATCGGTATCCAGTCGAGAGGACGCCTAGTCCCAACCAAAGACAAGTATCTCTTGTTAGGTCGAAACATGATACCTGAGAATGTCACTGTTTGAAACAACAGACGATATTTAAGATCTCTCGTCTGTGTACGATATTGAGCTTGACACACTCAGGGCCGTCTCAAAGAGACAGACACCATCCCCGACTACAGAGGTCAACAATTAGTTATCATGAACTTGTGCATGTATTTCAATTCTACTCGTTATCTCCCCTGGGATCTTACATCATTTCCGCGAGAAACACCTAATCAGGGGAGTCTCCCAGCACAAAGGAACCTGCCCATCAGTGAATTGATTTTAATTCGAGCAGGTCCCTGACTTATATAGGTAAAATAAATACGAACACGTTTTTGGCTATGAGTTTCATTATAAGAACCAAAAGTGTAGGCAGTCGATGCAAGACATTTAAATAATTGAAGAGTTCGACTATACGTGAGTGACTTTGGAGGGAACCGTACTTGAAAGGAAATGTTGTAATGATATCAATCGTGAGGGAGGACTTAGCATCTATCAAGCACTAGGCGCGCAAGCCAAAACGGACGTGGATGACTACAGACAGGGACATATATGCAAAATAGGGACGAATAGGACGCATTGCGGATGAGATCCGATTTAAAACAGACATGAACTTCAACGTCCAATGATAGGCATCGACAGATGAATATATGAGATTGGACTGACAAACGGAATGTATAGGGGTTAACCGTTCATAGGTAATGAATGGGGTTACCTTAGTCAAGTGGGAAAAATTAGTGACCACCGCAGGACTCGAACCTGCAACCTTTTGGTTCCCATACATGGTAACATCGGGCGATCGAAGCCAAACGCGCTACCATTGCGCCAGGTAGTCTCGGATACTTGGCTGGAGTTAATAAATATCATACGTTCTTAATCGAATAATCGTAAATCTGTCGTGAACAAGTGACGGCATATCTGGTCTGCCTTATTCATACTTGCAGTATACCTGTTTCAAAAGATGTGCTCCTATGTTATGTGCTTCTGTTCCTTAATACTCG
>Ga0153944_1001249_pt1 | contig 10517 bp, 9 predicted proteins | sample TSNJ028MetaG_FD_104703 | JGI IMG/M metagenome (GOLD analysis project Ga0153944, IMG submission 104703) | Attine ant fungus gardens microbial communities from New Jersey, USA - TSNJ028 MetaG | ecosystem: Host-associated > Fungi > Mycelium > Unclassified | place: USA: New Jersey, Wharton State... | reverse complement strand
CATGTCTCTTATCAAAAAAGTCAACTGTCGACAAGTTGTACCGCAGCTCTTCGTTGCTTTGGTCAGTCAACCATTTTGGCTCCTTGCATTGCCATGCGACGAAGCTGAGAATTATAATCTTTTCCAGATAGGGAAAGACACCTTCTCCTCTCTTGGCTGCTTCCTTCAGATCGTAGATGTCTTGAACTTCCGCTTTCAAGGGCATATGAAGTATTTCTTTTTTGTCATTGAAGAGGAGATACCAGACTTTGGTGGTCATGGTTGTGTTATTGTTACAAGAGCGTCACGTCGTAAGATCCTGGTAACACAACTCAAGTCTGGTATCTCTTCAACGAAAGTACTTCACATGCAAAAAGTGAAAATCAAAGACATCTGGCATCTAAGGACGGCCAGGCGACAACACTTAGCAGGCATTTTCCCCAACACCGGTATGCAGCTTCTTACTGTTGCCATCTCAGGTCATCCTTCAAGCTTCTGGTCAAGCTACTGGAGAGCATCTCAGGCTCAGGGACACCTGTGTCACCATTGTTGGACCAATTCACGTATGCCATCAGGTCCAGCTGCCTAGCTTTATAAATGTGGGCCGAATTGTGCATTGAAAAAGGAGATGCTGAGCTCGACTCGTGATAGGTGCACCTGATAGAATTGCCACCCTTCCAACGCAGCATATCCTAAAGTCCCTGATGTCCAGATGTCGTTCTCAGGGCGCTACACCCCACCCGCTATCTTTGGCCTCACTTTCAGAAGCCAAAAGAAGAAATCTCATGAGCCCTATCGCCGACTCAGATTCATCACTTAACTCCCTCAAGGAACGCTTTGACCCTCTTCATAAAGAAAGCCAACCAGGCTATCGCGTGATTGACAACTTCACAGATCGTATCTCCTTCTTTCCATGTAACAGAAGTGATCCTAAAGAAAGGGAACTACACCTTAGCAAACTCGACTATCTGTGTCAAAATGTTCTTAAACAACCAAACTCCATTGTCGTTGTAACCGATGCCAGTGTCAAACCAAACAAATCACTTCAGGCTGTTTCAGTCGCGTATGGCTGGCGCAAGGGTATTCAAGTCATCTCATCCAAAGCTGCATTTGGGAATATCACAACCCCAAATGCCGAATTAGTGGCCAGCCGTTTAGGAATTGCTAAGGCTACCTCTCTTGATGTTGATCGCATCGTTGTCATCACGGACTCCCTTTCCTCTGCAAAAAAGGCTCTTGACCCCTCACATCACTCTGGTCAAAGTGAATCCATTACCATCGCACACCTTCTCCGACCTTTCTTCAACCGCAACAGCAGCAACAAAATAGAATTCTGGGACTGTCCTAGCAAAGCCAGATGGCATCTTCATGCCATAGTTGATGATGACGCTAAAAGCACTAATGTGCCCAGTACCCCATCTCAATTCACTTCGTTAGACTTAAGGGACAAATCAAGCATGCACTGATCAATGGATCACCACCTTCAACCACGGACACAACAAAGGCCACCAATTCTTACAGCTTAGAATCAACAAAAACAAGCGTATCCAACCATCGTGTATTAAAGGAGGGGGATGGCTCAATCATATTGGGTCCTCAGTTTCGCTTTGTGCTAGAGCCACAAGAGCTATTCTAAATCACGCTCCGATTGGGGAATTCAGGAAGAGATTCTTTCCTCAAAGTAATCATGCTTGCCCTTGCAGTCACAGGAGGGTTGAAACCCAAGCTCACATTCTAAACGATTGCAGTCGGTTCATCTACAAAAAGAGTGATCGCATGGTGATCAAACATTTTGTCCTGTTCCTAACAGACAACCCTGGAGCGTTCGCTTGGTCTAATAACATCACTTAACGTGGGGTGCTATCACAGAGTCATTGAGTGCTGCTCCTTTATTCCTGTTTTTTTTTCCCTTTTTTTTCTTCCCCTTTTCTCACTTCTCTTGTGTCTGGATCAGTTACGAGTGATCTGGGTTTTGTTTCACATCTCTCGTTAGGCTTCTCTTTGTAGTTTTGGACTGTGTATTGTAGGGTACTAGGTACTTTACCGCGGACTGCGATCGAGCACCGCGTATTAAATTTATGATTAAAAATAGGTGCACCTGACTTTAATTACTGCTTTGTTGCCAATAATTACTCTATTTATGTACCATGCACATCTTGGAACTGTACAAGCCGATAGTTGTTGCGAGAACACCTGATGGGGTTGCAATACTACCATCCAGAGTAGACATGGTCCCTGTATCTCCAGAATGATATTTCACCCTGGTCTCGATAAATTCGGAAATTTTCGCAAACAGATGTCTGGGATTCGTGCCTCGGGATCATGTTTAACAGCTGCGTATGCGACCAACACCTCTTTTCGTCCCCACTTCGATTCTGGATGTTTATCGAGTGTAGGCTTGAGGGCAGTACCCGACTCACAGTCCTAAAGGAGCCATTAGCACCGACAATCCCTATGATTGTTGATCACTCATAGAGGTGCCATAGACATCGAAGATTAGGACTTTGTAATCGGTCAATTTTGAGCCAGTGCTTTCCATGATAGCTCGGGTTGACTCTGATTATTTGAGAATGAGGAATGAGTGCCTCTGCGCTGGATTGTCAACTCAGTAGAACGTTCTAGTTGGCAAAAAACGTCGACCTACCATTTGTTAAGTCGGCTTTAATTAGCACAAGCTCGATTTGATACAGACACAGGCTCACTCGCCGCCACTCCACGTTCCAAGGAACCGGACAAGATGATCCAGTATTTCGTCATTCAACCGTGCAAATGCTGACCGTCTGGAGATCGACATTCGAGTTGACTGTCAAACATAACCGGCTACTCAAATCCAAATTCCAGTTCCAGCCTTGTGATACCTCCATCATTCACACCTGATTCTGAACGACCCCAGCAGCTCACTCCTGTAGCTTGGGTGTAGTCAGTAGTGTACCACTATGTAACTCACCCACCGCGTCTTAGCACCTGTTTACTTGTTGCGGTATTTAAATACAGAACTCCTCGTGATTAAGCTGTTCAACGTGGGAATATTATGTCAGCTTGTATATCGTCTGCGAACTGGCATTCCCGCTTTTCCTCGAACAATCTGCGGACACAAAAGTTCGGGCCTGGTAGAGCTTTCCCGTTTCCTCGTCCGCGTTCCCGTCTTCTAGATCGATCTAGGGTGCTTACTTTAGCACTTAATCTCTTCCGAGTCTGCGAGTAGTACTTTGATCCATCCTCGGAGGCATCGCCCTGGCTGGTGCTCAGGACGAGTGTACATGAGTATGAGGATATTCTCAGGCTCTGGTGGGGATTGACATTTGTATCTGCTCCAATGACACTTGTGTTATGTTTCGTTGATCTGCGGACGGATTCTCCCAAGAATCCTCCTTTGAGCTCGCTATTGGATTTATCCGAGGTTTCTTTCAGTGAGAAATCTCCTGGGGTTATTTCATTCGATTGAGGACGATAATTCTTATTTGGCGTGCCAGACGACTTGGAGCTCTCATGACATATGTATCGGCTTTTCTGGGTTGTTATCTGAGTGAGATTTATATAAAGGGGAATTGAGTTGACGTTCAGAGCCATTTTCGCACTGGAACAGAGTATCATGATGAAAAATTATATTGTGCTGCTCGCGATCCTCCCTTCTGTCTACTGTCAGCTCAATACGCTTGCTATTGCCGCTGGAAAGAAATACTTTGGCACGGCGACCGACAATCCTGAGCTGACGAATGCTCCATACGTGGCTCAGCTCGGGAACACGGTTAACTTCAACCAGATAACAGCTGTAAGATACATCCACTTCGTTGCTAAAATGATCTGATCTTCTTCACTCAGGGAAACAGCATGAAATGGGTAGCTCCTCCCTGATTTCGATTTGGTGAAAGAAATAACCAGTTGCTCAAGGACGCGACAGAACCTTCTCGAGGTATTTTCACTTTCACCAATAGCGACACAATTGCCAATCTAGCTCGCCAGAACGGCTAGCCGCTCAGAGGTACTCGGACAGTGCACGGGCTCCCCTCACATAACTCACAGCGTCTCTAGGCCACAACTGCGTGTGGTACAATCAGCTTCCAGGCTGGGTCACCGCTGGCAATTTTGATAATTCAACCCTCCCGAGGTACTGTTCTCGTTTCATCGCTTCCCAACGCGAAAGCCCACCTTGATCCAGCATCGTGCAAAACCATTGTCAGACTCCAGTGTCCCACTACCAAGGCCAAATGTAATTGTTTACACTTATGCATCATGAGATGGCTCTCTGACTTTGCTGCAGGTGTTGGTGTCCTTCATCTATTTGGAATAACAATCACTGATATTACACGCAACGCCTGCAGTAACACACAGCTGGGAAGTCGTCAACAGTCGGTGTCATGATAGGTTTCCACTAAACAGGACTTAGATCTCCTAGAACCATTCAATGACGACGGCACATTTAGAGATTCAGTGTTCTTCCAGACTACAGGGACCGCTTACATACATCTCTACTGCTCTGAGAGCTGCTTTGGATCATAGCACACTTCAGCGGTTCATAAAAATAGTCATCCAAAACAAACAACCTAGATAAAATCAAACAAGACCACTACCAGCCATTTTGACAGTGTCAGCTACGGCCCTTATAACCTCACTCCATCCTCGACACAGCAGCCCAGATTCCTCAATCCCCCATCGTACCAGTGCTACATTGCTAACTGCAATCCTGCTTCCAGTCTGTGCTCCACTAGTACCATATCAGGTGCTATACTCAAAATCAGTTCAGATTCATCTCCTGATGATCAAGCACTTCTTTCACTTCCTTCTCCTTAGATCAAGATAAATAGAAACAATCGAGACTCGTTATGCGTTTGCAACGAGTTTTCGCCCTCTATCTTTAACTCAAGACAATGATGAAGCCAACTTAGAATGTGGCATTCTTACTCTTGAGTACCTCATAGAACCCGGTTTCGTAACTGGGATGATGTAGATAAGATCAGTCATAACACCTCTTATAACGGAAGCCTTGTTGCACTCGAAACATCCTGTCCTCCTCCCTTCAATCGCCTCTCTTTCATCGAGAGACTATCGTTATCCAGCAAGACTCATGAGCTGTATGTGAAGCACAATCACCAATCTGATCCGTCAGATAGAAAGGTAAAAAAGTCTCACCGAGATTTCCAACGACGCGGAGAAGATGATGGATGAATATCGTGATGCACTCGTCAGACTAGAAGAAGTATGGTTCTGGCCTGAGATATCAGTCTCATGTGGAGGCTGGACCGAACTGTTAGTCCGAGCTACCGAGGAAAGTGATGGGCTGGAGTTACTGAGGAAGGGTGAGGCAAAAAACAATCGAAGCACTTGGAGTATCCAGAGAATCGGAGGAGTCACCGATTTGGTTTTGCCCTGGCCAGAGGAGGGAGAATCAAGCTTGGACTACATTCCTACTGAATGGGAGCCGGAGGAAACAGTAGAGCCGTTCGTCGCTGAAAGTGTCAGACAAGCCGTTCATAATACATTCCCGTACAGTACAACTCACACACTTAAGCCGAAAAATGATGCATTAAAAAATGTTGATTGAGTAAGCTATTAATGGTGACAGGATCAGCCAATACTCATCTTGACTCAGAACCACTATCATGATTGCCGTATAACGTTGTCTTCTGCACCACACGTTCGTAATTCAGAAAAATGATCCCTCGAATATCGACTTCATTCTGCTGTGACTGCTCTCACTGAAACACTGAAACAACGGAAGCAGTCACTTCAACATATTATAATCACTCATGTTTGGTGAATACGAGTCCGAAAGCCCTCGTGTCCCATCTCCGTGGGAATCCCTCATATCGAACCCATGTGAACCCCCTAAGAGATCTAAAAGTACCATTTCCGCTGACACTCATTCAACCTTTATCTCTTCTCAGCGTCTTTCACCGTCGCTCCTACTCCTTCCCCGTCTTGTTCCTGAGAATGACACAGGCAATGTCGAATATAAACTCCAACTTCTCGACCCCTCTCCTGCTCGCTTCGCCCGCCTAGTGACCCAACTCAAGTGGCGACTGCTCGAAGGTGGCGGTCAAGCATACTACGAACTTGGAGTCGCTGATTCCGGTGAACTAGTCGGCCTGCCCAGGGTTGATCTTGAGTCCAGCTTGGACACACTAGAAATGATGGCAGGCGAGATTGGTGCTAGCGTCATTGTTGTCAAGGAAATCGAGGTACCAGCTGACCTAGTTCTCCGATATCAGGAAGACGCTCGTGACATTGGTTCTTGGGGAGTTACAGGAGCGAAGAGATTTCAGAAAAGTAAGCGGGGGCCAGCAAGCCTATCACCTGATGACTATGATTCCATGTCCGCTTCTGCATACACAAATACTGAGGCTGAAGATTCGGGAACAACCGACTGCGATTACGAAGACATTCAGACAACAATTGTTCCCCAAAAGACAGCCCTCGAGGACCCCATGGTCTATCTAACAGAAACCATGACAGTTTTCGCCATGGATTCAGAGGATTTGGGATCTGATACATTAGAGCTTGATGAAGAGCTGGGCCTATCACCTCCCCAGTATGCTATCGATCTTGAGATTTCCTCGGTATACAAACCTCGTCCTATGCGAAAGAGGTTTCATCACATTCACTCCAGTCATCAACATCAATATCTCAATGGCCAGGGGTATACAGTCGCGAGGTTGCAGAAGAAAATTAGAAAGCCTGGAGTGCACCATTATGAGCCACTTTTGAGAGATGGTCCTTCTGCATCAACAAGTAAATCCCTGACAAGGAAACAGGCGAGGGATAAAAGGCGCGAAGAGAGAAAACAAGCTCTACTCGGGACGACTGTACACGAGTCATATAGCGAGAAATCACCCTCTGAGAGTCATATTATTTCTGGCCAAAACATCCGAGACGTCCAAGTGGAAGCTGAGACAGTCAGTGAAGCAATTGAAGAACTTCAAGCCAGCGTTGGGTTGACTACCATTGGAGTTCAAGAGTCAACTGTCACATCTTTGACCAATACTAATACGAACTGCCCTGCTTCTGCACCTATATTCACTACAAATACCACCATCACGACCAGAATCCTTGATCCTAATCATGACGATGACCGTAGATTCAGGGCAGACAGAGGTATGTCGATTTCCCCGGTCGAAGTGAATACCAAAGTACATGGTGAGGAACCTCATACAAAATTGATTGTTGAAGTTCTGGTAGTAAGAAAGATGTCCGTGGAAGAAGGATACCTAGATTTTGAAGGGTTTGCTTTGGATTGATTGGTTTGTGTACCCTTAGCAGATTGTGAACTATCTGAACAAGAGCCATGTATATCAGAACAATTGCATCTATTTTTTCCATAATTGTTTGATCCTCCTCATTATGAGGACAAAAGATTGACTGCGGTGTTGACCTTTTTATCTGAATAGTTACATGCCACTCGATGAGTCTTCCTGTCTTTTTCTCCTCTTCCCAAGCATTAACCATGTTTGACCTAGTAAGTTTTTCTCAGATTAGAGAAAACGAGAACAGATGTTCCCCAGTAACTCTGTATTCACCTAATAGACGTGAGCTATAGTTGCACATTAATTGGGAAAGTTATGTTTTCAAAGTTAAGGTAGACGACAACGGGACTCTCATCGAGAAACTGTTATCAATAGGTGATGTGATTGATCCTTGAGTCGTTAAGACTCGCCTATTCATTGTGACTGTATTAATATCTGCAGTAATACAAAAATAGGTCTCCGATTGTTGTTTACTTCCGATATTCTATTTCTAGTCATATCTTGGCTGCTTCTGGAAATACCTACATGTTAGCTTGCAAACCTATCAAATAGGCACGTTCAACAACAACTCGTTAAAGTAATCCATTGGTTCTTGCCGATAAGTATCTTCTCCAATCACCTGAGGGATCAACCCATCCAGGAAGATGAGTTGTTTCGGGTTATCTGTTGTATACTGCGGCCAATTGAAATCGAAGACACCTCCGCCGTTAGGATCCAATTTGTTTACGAAATGGACTACATAGTCTCTCAGTTCTTGACCGACGAAGAAGGAGTCCAGGAGGTCCGTTCCGTGAAACTATTTTGAGTGTGAATCAAAACTCGTTAGTACATAGGTGTCAAATGAACTGACTGAACCAAGAATAGGCACCCATTTAAAACGCTTGCTCACTGCAACATATCCATCAATTTCGCATTCCCTTACTCGAATATGGTCCACTTACAGAAGACCCAGATATTCTGCTTTCCCGATGTATTATTCAAAAGCCAACGTCTTGGAGCATGGAAACCACCGTCTCCTTGTACAGAGGCAATACGTTTGAATTGAGGGGTGATGGCGTTGAAGGGTCCTGTGTCGTATGGCGAGCCTACTGTAATGTCCGCAGGGTAGAGGGCAGAAAGCTGGCTTATTTGATCATCGTTTGATCCTGGAATGAATACATTCTGAAAGTAATCTACAGCTTGTGCATCGGTACTGTGCGAATGAAGCTCGTTTTTTGTCCTGGGAAACCGAGGATTATACTCACGTCACGTTGAGTGAAGATAGGGAAAACAATGTCCCTTCGTCATCGCAATTGCCTAGTAGCCGTTAGCAAATGCGAACGGTGGGTGGGTTCAAGCTTCAGCTCACCTGTAATGTAAGGAATATTCGCAACTTTTCCATCCTGTACAAGACGCTGGGGGTTATCAGTGATGAAAACGCCATCAGCTCTAGGCGGCCAAGTCAGATGCAGCGCCTAGCCATCGTTATCATCCCGAAGATTTTCCACTGCTACTTTGCAGATGCATACCGGGTAATTAAAGACGCCAGGGGTAGCATCGATAGCAGCTTTTAACGTATCATAATCCACCTCCCGCAAGCACTGTAATGTATCGGTGGATCCAGAGCATCCAGTATCCTTCACTATGTTATCGTAAAATCCTTGACCCTTCTCAATACGGCCGACAGGGACGGGAGGACCAGATTCCATGATGGCACCGCGAAAGAGACCTTCAGCGTTGCCGTTGTTGGCGATCATATGAAAGGAGACTGAAATTGCTCCTGCGGATTGACCCCAGCTAAATCGGCTATGGTTAGTAATGCCAGTAAATGTGCTCGATGCCTTACATTGTCACTTTCGATGGATCGCCTCCAAATGCAGAAATATATTTCTGTATCCATCGTAGTGCCTCTCGCTCTACGACCCGTTTATTACAGTGGTCGAATGCAGAGGAAAGTAGATCGGCTCACGATCCTGAAGACCAAGATTCCCAACTCCGGCTTCTTTGACCTCTTTGCTGGCCAAGAAACCGAAACCTACAGATGTGTTCAGACAAAAACATGGAATTCCAATAATCTTTACCTGTAACCCTACATTCTCATCAGCCAGATATCGAGTTCTGATCCCAAGGATGGTCCTCACCGGTAGTTCATGCTCACGAAGATGATTGGCTCACCCATGTCCATAGACCTTGAGACAATCCCGCTTCCATCATATCTAATGACGAATACGCGTCAATACGCTTCAGTACTCGGCAAGAGAGGAACCTACGTAGATGTCCCACCAGATTGAAAACCCCCTTAATAAGAAATAAGCTAAGAGGTCGACATGCAAATATCCCTTCAAGCCAGTCACTGACCACCAAAAATCCACTACTTTCTTTATCAGTCGCCGGCATACATCATGAAACATTATTGTACTTACCGCCACCACAGGCAACTTTGAGGTCGGTGTTGCAGATGTGGGCTTCACGACATTAATAGTCAAACCTTTCGTACTCAGTACTAAGTAAGTGTATATAGTCCAGAATGATCTCACAGTCTTCGTTATCAGGTACAACAACCTTATATACTCCGTTGACAAGGTAATTCACGATTTCAGCTGGAAGACCTTGAAGATACGGCAAAATAAATTTCTGTTGTGGACACGCTGGTCCATAACTAGTCGCATCAATGGACCCGTTGTAGGCAGAAATAGGTTGAGGAAGTCGAAATCGTAGGTTGCCCACACTATGTTAATAAAATATAAGTGAATCTATCAGTTCCAATCGAATGGAAATATATTCACGGAGGTTGAGTAAACGGGATACCCAGGAATTCTTGCACAGAGCCCGAGCTCTTGCCATTTACAGTTGCACCATCGAGCTTGACAGGCAGCGTAGATGTAGCCACAACGAGAGACGCGCAAAAGATAGAGGCTATTGAGAGTCGAGTGAACATCAGCGAAGTTCGTCGTACGAACCGCTTTTTAAAGGCATATGTTTGTTACAAATAATGCAAGATACCAGACATAAACTGAGCTACTTCCAATCTAGAAAACATCTATACCTAATTTGTGGTAGACCACGCCTGTAGCTCGGGTGTAGTAGTGTATCATTATGTATCTCACCCACCACATCCCAGCACCTGGCACCTGATTTCTTGCTGCGGTATATAATTCAAAACGCTCTGGAACATTTTGTAAGTCCCAGACGTGATGTCACAATGTCACACTGTATCACGTTATGTCGGATTTAGCATTATCCCGCAACAAACTAGCACTAAGGGCTATAACTTGATCGACATGCGGCAGCCACACATGGGCTCATAGCATACTTGTG
>Ga0153944_1001248_pt1 | contig 10518 bp, 13 predicted proteins | sample TSNJ028MetaG_FD_104703 | JGI IMG/M metagenome (GOLD analysis project Ga0153944, IMG submission 104703) | Attine ant fungus gardens microbial communities from New Jersey, USA - TSNJ028 MetaG | ecosystem: Host-associated > Fungi > Mycelium > Unclassified | place: USA: New Jersey, Wharton State... | reverse complement strand
TGCTTCGGCAGAAAACGCAAGAGAGAAGTTGTTTGACCGGCTTATACATAGAATACTTTATGCCATTCTCCAGCCTGGCAGGTATTTGTTTTTGAGACGTCCCTTTTGAACCTTCCCCCACCCCAAGGGGAAGCCTTCAATACAAACCAGGTTCCAGCCTTCCAAGGCTTCTGCGGGAAATGACTCTCCCTTGAGGTAACGGATCACTTGTTCATCGTCCCGTTCAAAATCTATAACCGCCCGGCACATTTCTTTTGTAATACCCATGGCAAAAGCCTGGGAGGGTTCAAAGCGGCCTGTCTTTAGCTCACCCAGGTACCAGCCGCTGCGGGCCACGCGTATTCCTCTCAGCCTTTCGGAAAGCTCGTCACCCAAGGCTTCAGGAACAAGATAAAGGCTGTCCTTGTTCCTGATAAACGGCCCGCTCCAGGTCCTGTTCATGAATAGTTTGCAAAAGCTATGAAATAATTCTATATCTTTTACCGGCTTTTCTTTTTTAAGGGCTGACCGAGGTTGTAAAGCGCTTCCCGGGTTATCTTTTTTTCGAAGCCTGGCCATAAAATGCCCTTCGCCCTTTACTCTATAGGGCCATATTCTGGCACATCCGCTTACTCTGGCGTCTCCGCCCGCCCATTGGGCCCTCCCGGGCTCCAGCCCTGTGCCGGCCCGGTCTATAGGTATTATCTGAAATTCTTCATGGGTATCCAAAAATTCCTGTATCATTAATTCATTTTCCTCCGGAGAAAAGGTACAGGTCGAGTACATTAGCTCCCCGCCGGGCTTCAGCATATGGGCCACATGTCTTAAAATCTTCCTTTGCAGAGCCGTAAATTGTAAGGTTCTGTTTGTCGACCAGCTCTTTGCCATGGACGGTTCCTTCCTGAACATGCCCTCACCGGAGCAAGGCGCGTCCACCAATATGGCGTCGAAAAAACCCGGAAACGCGGACGCAAGCCTTTCCGGCTCCTCGTTTGTTACCAAGGCGTTGGTTATGCCCAAATTTTCTATGTTTTTAACCAGTGCCCTTGCCCGTGACGCGCTTACATCGTTAGAAACGATCATTCCCTTCCCTTCAAGCCTCGCCGCTATTTGGGTGGTTTTACCTCCGGGGGCGGCGCAAACGTCCAGCACCTTGTTCCCGGGATTTATATCCATAAAGGAAACAGGGGCCATAGCGCTTGGCTCCTGTATATAATAAAGCCCTCCGTGATAAAAGGGGCTTTTAGCCGGCCTTAACCCCGGATCAAAATAATAGCCGCCGCTGCACCAGGGCACAGACTCAAGCGGCCATAAGGGCTTGTCTTTTTTAAGAGTGTTTACCCGAAGGCCATAATGCCTTTCTTCATTAAAGCTTTCCATATAGGCTTCAAATTCGTCGTCATTCAATAAATTTTTCATTTTATTTAAAAAGTCTTCCGGCAGATCCATTGTTGTCATCTCCTTTAGTGTTATCATAACATATTATAATAGAAAAAAGGACCTGACAAAAGGCCCTAAAAAGTAGATTTCAGGGCCGTGAAGACATCATTCTATATGAAATTGCTTAATTTTCCGATGCAGCATTTGCCTTGAAATACCCAGCTTTTTAGCCGTTTTCTGTTTGTTTCCGCCGTTGAGCTTAAGGGTATTTTGAATGATTTCCTTTTCCAGTTCATCCATCATTTGTGGCAGAGTTTTCCCAGCCTGAGCCATAAGGGTTATTTTATTATCCGTATCATCGGTACTGCTGCTGATCCAATAGAAGTTTGTTAGCATCAATACATTCTTCCAGACACTGGCCATCGCCCTTTCAACCCAGTTTTGCAGCTGACGAACATTTCCAGGCCATTTGCATAATTTTAAATAGCTGTACACCTTGGGATCAATCCTGTCGACATGCTTACCCATATCGCGATTGCAGCGTTCAACAAAAAAGCGGACAAGCTGAGGGATATCCTCTATACGTTCCCGAAGGGGCGGTATGCAGATATGCATCACATTAAGCCGGTAATACAAATCCGCTCTAAAGCTATTCTCTTTCACCATTTGCTCCAGAGGCTTGTTCGATGTGGCAATGACCCGCACGTTAATGGGAATCGGCTTCTCGCCGCCAATACGGCAAATATTTCTCTCTTGTAAAACACGCAACAGCTTTGCCTGGGCGGAAAGGCTCAAGGAATTAATTTCGTCCAATAAAATAACGCCGCCGTCGGCCGCTTCAAAAAGCCCTCTTTTTCCGCCCCGGCGCGCGCCGGTAAACGCGCCTTCCTCATAACCAAATAACTCCGATTCAAAAAGCTCCTGGGGAAGAGCAGCGCAATTGAGCTTGATAAACTTTCTGTTCTCAAGGCCGCCGGCCCGGAACACCTCGTTGGCTACCACTTCTTTGCCGGTTCCTGTCTCCCCTTCAATTAACAGTGTAGCATTACTTTTAGACACTTGCATTATTTCTTTTTTCAGTTTGAGGACAGGCGGACTTTCACCAACGAAAACATCGGCTTTCGTGGGCCCTTTTTTGGGGTGCAGATATTCGTATTCGTCCATCAAGCGGTTTATTCTATCATTAAGCATACGGTAACGCTGAAGCCAGTCCCGTCCGTCGTACAGCATGTCGCCAAGCCGTTGTCCCGTTTCGTCATAAATTGCGGCACGGATAAAAATAGGAACGTAGGTCTGCTCAAATCCAACCTTATCAGAATGAGGAATGTAAGGAGTGGCAAAATCGTTCATATCAAGCAAAACCGGTATTTTTTCCTGGGATACGAGCTCTTCGAAATGCAAGCCTTCCAGTTCTTCCGGCCGTTTTCCAAATTCAGCCGCGTACTTTTCATTGATAAAGATGATCTGGCCATCAATATTAAGTACCATTTTCTCACTGTAGTTTTCCAATTCAGCGCGATAAAGCGCCTCCTTTTCTTTTGCCAACAGGGCGTCAAACCAGTCTTTGGGCTTATCCATGCCGTACTCCTTTCACCGCTGCCATACTGCGCCATTCCTATTTATGAGAAAAAAATAAATTCTCCCATAACTTTAGCACACCGAAGCAAAAGTGGGAATATCACTTCAGCAAATGACCGGAAATTACCATCAATACAAGGCGTTCCTCCGCAACCTGTTCATCCTTCTGATTAAAGACCAGCACTTTGAAGGTAACAAGCCCAAAACCCTCTTTATTGCAGAGGCGCTTTTCTACAGCGGAAAATCTACAGTAAATCGTATCTCCAAAAAACACAGGCTCCTGATAGCTTATCTTCATATCCAAAAGGGCCGCGCAGGAGCCTTCAAACATAAGCGTTTGAGCCATAAGTCCGGTGCTTACGATAAATGTTACATTTCCATACACTATACGAGCGCCGTAGATCGTACTTTTACCATATACGTCATTGGTATGGGTAGCGCTCCAGTCTCCGGACAAACCGGCAAAGTTTACAACATCCGTTTCTGTAATAGTGCGGGCGCCGGTAATATATTCCTTGTTTAATTCCCATTCTTCATACCTTTTACCTTGAAAGGTATAATCCTTGATCCCCATAACAAGACAACCTCCTGTCTAACTTCACTCCTTTATTCCATATGCTCTTTATCGGTAGCCATCAGAATAACCCAAACGCCATCCATAAACATTTCATCATTTTGATCGAACATAGATATCCGAAACGTAATGACCCCGCGGCCCGGCTTTTTTGATAAGCGTTTTTCCGTAGGCGTCATAGTCAGATAAATCGTATCGCCAATATAGACGGGCTTTAAAAACCTCATTTGTTGATCCAGCAAACCAATGTAGCTGCCATCTGTCCACAGTGTCTGACAATCCAAGCCGTTTCCGATGATAAAAGCGAGACCGCTGGGAACAACAATTTTTCCATATATAGATTGCCCGGCGAACAATTCATTTGTATAAAGCGGATTGTAGTCTCCCGACAGCGCGCAGTATCTTGTCACATCGGACTCGAAAATGGTCCGGGCCGGCGTTATGTATTCTTTATTTAACTCCCACTGGTCATAGAGCATTCCCTTGAAGTCATAATGTAAAATACCCATGATAACACCCCTCTCTTTTAAAGGATCGCACCGTCTTCACGCATTTTTTTAAGCTGATCAGCCGTATAACCCAGCGTTTGAAGCATAGCGTCGGTATGCTCGCCGTGCTTTGGCGGATTCGCGTAAATTTCACCGGGTGTCTCGCTCATTTTGACAGGTATGCCTTTGTCTTTGTATTTACCCACGCCTTCATAATACAATTCCACTACCATATCTCGGTAAAGGACTTGTTCATCCTGCATTACTTCGCTGGGCTTCAAAACAGGCGCATACAACTGGCCGTATTCTCCAAAGATTTGTTCTATTTCTTTCCGAGTGTGCTTAGACGCCCATTCCTGAACGATATTATAAATTAAATCTATATGCTCCCAGCGTTGAGAGGAGGTCTTGTAAGCCGGATTTTCGCCTAAATCCGGGCGGCCGATGGCCTGAGCGAAGCGGCTCCAATCGGAGGGTGTGGAGTTGCCCAGCTGGCAATATCCGTCCTTAGCTTCAAAAAGGTCATAAGGGTAATCAGATGTATCACGGCTTCCGATGCGTTCCGGATCAACGCCAAACAAAGAATAGTGCGCGAAACAGTGCTGCAGCAGCGCAATAAGAGAATCGGTCATTGCCACGTCTATGTACTGGCCGACGCCGGTTCGCTGACGATGAAAAAGGGCGTACATTATACCCTGCAACAGAAACATACCGGCAATGCTGTCACCAAACGCGACCCCTGAACCGGTGGGTTTTCCTTCCGGGGCAGGCCATCCGGTTACATACATCAACCCGCTTTGGGCCTCCGCCAGATTCGCGTAAGCGCCTCTTGGGGCATAGGGGCCGGTCTGGCCATACCCTGATAATGAAGCCATAATTATGTCCGGCTTAACGGCCTTCATAGCCTCGTAATCAATACCCAGTTTTTTTGTAACACCTGGCCGAAAATTTTCTACGACCACGTCGGCCCCTTCAACAAGTTCAAATAGTATTTTTTTACCTTCCTCACTCTTCAGGTTCAGCGCGATACTTTTCTTATTCCGATTCATATACAGATAATGAAAGCCATGTCCGTTTATCTGCGGATTCCATGTCCGGGAACCGTCTCCTAAACCAGTATTTTCAATTTTAATCACTTCAGCGCCAAAATCAGCCAGCTGCATTGTCGCGATAGGCGCGGAATATGCTGTGCTTAAATCTATTACTTTGATTCCTTCCAATGCTTTCATAGTTTTCCTCCTACTGCTCACTTTTCTTTTCCCACCAATTAACGCCGTTGTGAGGGATAAACGGAACCTCTTCCTTCGGCACTTGGTAACCCCTGTTCAGCTCCTTCGGGCAAACGCCTACGAAAGAACCCTTCGATACCAACACAGGAGGGTCAATAATGTTGCAGGCGCTGCTTTGTCCGCTTTTATCCACCAGCTCGCATACCTTATAAACCTCCGCCTCCCAGTCAAAAGATGTCCTTCCATAACGGCTGATCCATGTTTTGATTTCTAAATAATCGCCCAAGTAAACCGGCACATACTGCTCAATATGCTTCCAACAAGCCAGCAGTCCTTCATCGCCGCCGACCATGATAGGCAACTCGGTACCGGCGTCATCCATCAATTCAATAATACGGGCTCCGCTTACCAGGTTGCCTGCATAGTGAGTGTCGGCGGTACCCATACGTAATCGCATTGTTCCTCGTTGCATTATAAGCACCCACTTTCTTATTCCTTCATACTCACCATAATCCGCTGATCCAGGTTAATTCCGCCGGATTCCATTTTCTTTTTGCGAAGCGAATAGACCAAGACTCCTACCGGCAGCAGAATGACTGATACAACTGTCATCACCGGGTCTTCCATTATTTGCAATACTATATAAGTATGTTGTGAAAGCAGCCCGTACGGCTCAAGAAGGGGCGAGAGCTTGCTCTCGCCTATTTCATTTTTATAATGCATTTTTTCACACCTGCTTTTTGCCGTCCTCTTGCGGTGTCCGGTTATTTGCTGGCGTCCCGCGTTTTGTATATGACAAACAGCGCACGAGACACAAACATTCCGGCAATTACTACAAAAAGGTTAATCCATACACTGGACATCCCAAACTGCTTGAAGATCAAGAAGAATATAACGCCCGCTACTACCAGAGGCAGATTGTATTTTATATTTTTCATCACATAGTCCATAATGATTGCGCCGAATATGGCAGGCGTAATGTACGAAAACGCGGCGGTTACGCTTTCAGGCAATACCGCCAGCAGCCCGCTTCCCACAAAGGTAAAGACCGTTAAAATAGCTACTACCACAAAGGAGCTTATGGCGGCCGACATGGTAGACAGCACATTGCTTTCAGAAGTGCCTGCCTCAACGCCGGCGGCCTTTTGGCCGGCTGAAATAGCCGGCATTCGCAAATCGGCGACATTACCAGTAGTCCAGCTTATGCACGAAGCTCCCACACCCATTGCGGGATAGAAGGTGATTGGCTGAATAATCCAGCCAATCAGGAAAGATGCCGCTAGCATACTGCAAATCGCTCCCATTTCAGTGGCGCTGGGGATAATACCGAATTTGAAATAAAGATACAGGCCGGGCAGAAAGCTGGCAGCAACCGCGCCTCCCATCGAAATTAATCCTAATCTCAAGCACTTTTTATCAAACATGCGTGTAACCTCCCTTAAAATATAATCTGTGTGAGCGCAGCGCCGACCAGAATAGAAATTCCCAGCGAAAGCTCCTGCATCCGTTTATTTTTGCTGAACAGCTTGTTCATTACAAACATGGAAACGGCGCCAAATCCGGCAGCAGCCACATAGGAGCTTGGTTTCATATATACCGTATTGAGCAGCAAATATGAGAACAAGCTGACCAGACAGCCCGCCATTAGCAATTTGACCCACTTGGCGTCAAACTTTTCATTGAGAGTTTTCGTAAGCTTTCCACCCAGAATAACTGTTACCATAGCGCCGATGAGCCATCCGGCCACATCAATTCCCTGCGCCCATACGGCGTATGAGAAGTTTTGCAGATCCCACTCGGCAGTCCCTTCGGCGGCAGTCACCATGTCAGAAACCATGCTGGCAATGGCCAATTCGGTGCGTCCGGACCCCACGTCGTTCATGCGCATCCAGGCCGTGGGCGCGCCCATTGTGGTCATCAGAGTGATGAGCATAACCGACAAGGCAATAGCGGGACCGACAGCCGTGATGGCCGCCGATCGCATAGCGTTTTTCTGTTGCTCCTCTGTGATACCCAGAGCGGAAGCTTCCTTTTTAGATACTCTCAGATACATGATTGCCTGCACAAGAATAATTCCGACCATCGCGGAAGCGCAAAGCCACATGCCAAGGCTGTTTTGAATTGCAGAAATATCCATATTTTACCCCTCTTTTTGTTTTTTATATAATACACAACATTGATACCGTTTAGTTTGCGTATTCCATAATTATTCTTTCCACCATCTGGCCGGAAAGGATCAAATCCTCAATTTCCAGCGTTTCATTCACCGTGTGATTCAGTGTGTATCCGGTTGAAAGGCCAACCGCTTCAATTCCGTATTCGTTCAATCGATTTGCGTCCATGCCGCCCGCCCCATGTTCTACCTGAATCGGAACTCCCATTTTGTCAAAAACACGCTCCATGAGCTTGATTGGCGGGCGGTCGCCCGTTACATAGAAGGAAAGGTAATCCACAATATAAGAGGCCTCCATAGCCGCACCTGTTTCCTTAGCAACTTGGTCGGCGACGTTCGCAAATTTTTTCAGATAAGCCATCAGCTTGTCGTTGTCCCGGCTCATGGCAAACGCTTTTGCCTTTGCCTTGTCCGGGATGGTGTTGCAAGGGCCGGGCGCGTCAATGTAGGACCAGTTCACCACGGTTTCGGAGTCAATGCGGCCGTCTTCTATCCGGGAAAGAAGCTTAACCACCGCCCCGGTGGCACTGATCCCTAGCTCGGGATAGGCCGCATGCGCAGATTTTCCAGTCACATCCAGAAAAAGCTGGGCCTTTCCCATGGCCGAATCCAGTACCCTGCCGATGCGTCCGGGAGAGTCCAGTACAAAACCTATTTTTGACTGTATCTGAGAAGCGTCCAGATGCAGGGTTCCCTGCACGCCAATCTCTTCGCACACAGTCAATAGAATCTCCACACGGGGGTGTTTTGCGCCCGACTCCTTCACCCGACGCAGACCGTCCAGGATGGCCGCAACCCCGGACAAATCGTCGGCAGCCAGTATCGTCGTACCATCTGAAACGATTCTTTCTTCTTTGATTTGTGGTTTGATGTTAAAACCGTTTTGTACCCGGTCGACATGGGCGGCCAGCAACAAAGAGCCTTCCAATTGCCCTTCAAGGACCGCAATCACATTGCCAGCAGTCCCTTCGACCTTTTCAGCCGTTTCATCCTCATGAACAACACAGCCTATCATCTCCAACTTTTTTTTGAGCACATCCACGATGGCTCTCTCTTGGCGGGAAACCGTGTCAATTCCTGCCAATTCCATGAATTCCTCAACGATCTGCGGGTTCTTCATATTCATACCTCCCCGTTGTGCGCACGTAACTGCGCTTTATATGTGCTTTAAAACAAGCTACCGCTCCTATAATGCGGTATAAAACAACCTATCAACTATCATCACGGGTAGAGAGTCCCAATAGTAGCCCAACACCCTTCTGTAATGGATGGGACATGATGAAAGAGGACAGTTTCTAATTTCTTATTTGAAAGGAGTTTATTCGAATGAATAAACAAAAACTCTCCAAAAAATTAGAAGATCTTCGTAGCCTTAATAATATTGAAATGAATGAAGAAAACTTGATTCGCAAACTCTTTCAAAACGATACGTGTGACGAATATGGTTGGCCTAACTCCTTTGCATTCTTCAAATCTTTTAAGAGGAATCATTATTTAGTAAAAAAATCATCAAGCCTCCTTTCCCTCATATTATTACCGAGATGCTAAGGATTAATCGGCGGCAAATTTGCCTATGTTCTTCTTGTTTTGAGCAGGCTAATAACAATGCTCTTGAGCTTAACCAAATTACTAAACTACGTTAATCCATTTAGAAAAGGAGAGCCGTATGCTGTGAAAGCATCCCGTACGGTTCGGGAAGGGGCGAGAGCTCGTTCTCGCCTATTTCATCTAGTTGAAATAATGAAAATTATTCAGCCTTGTGCGCACATGTTATCTTATATAGCAAATTATGTGCCTAAACAACGGACTGTATAAAAAGCACGTATTAATCAGGGATTTCAGCCTTAATATCAGACCGCGGAATATAGCGGAGATAATGCTGTGTAAACAGTATTTGACACTGTATTATAAAGTTAACGAACAATAAACATGAAAAAAGCAACAAAAAAGGTGAGTGTAAACTTTTTGATACAGTGCGTTAAAAAGTTTACACTCACCTTTATAAGTATATGTTATCGTTAAAATCTGTTGAAAAAAGTTTCAAGCATTGGAATATCCTCCACTGTAGCTTGCCATATTTGTTCCATGTTGAGTTGCCAATAACCATGCGCGGCAATATTCCTTACCGCTATGATTTGTATCCATTCCACCTCATGATATTCTTCTCTAAATTCCATGGATAAGTGATTTGTACATTCTCCAATAGTAATAAGGTGTGATTTTATCCCGCTCGTTCATAAATATTTATCACCTTTTCTATATTCAATAATTCCGGTCGCGTAATAGGAAGTGTTATAACATCAACAGGAGAACTTAAATGATAAGCAAGTTCCTCTTTAAAACCCATAACCACAAAAATTGATGGTACCGGAACACTAAATTCCACTAAAAAATCAGCATCGGATTCTTCGGTTGCGTTTCCCGTAGCATAAGACCCAAATAAATCAACTTTTGATATATTATACTTATCTGCCAGAGCTTCAACTTCTTGCTTTATCTTATCTATTGTCAGCATTATAGCAACTCCTTTCCCATAGTATTTAATAAGTATACAACTATCCATACTTATTATCAATATAGAAAGCAGCGGGATCAGGGATTTATAACCAATGCTATCAGGCAAGAACCTGAACGCCGCCGCAAACGCCTATCATCTGGCCGTTTATGTAACGAGCTCCTTCGCTGGCCAGAAAGGTGACCATGGGCGCGCCGTCTTCAAAAGCATCACCCAGACGGCCCACCGGACTCCCTGCTTCGATTTTTGCTAAAGCATCCGCGCTCTGGGGGTCCTGCCCAAAGAGATCATTTTTGATTACAGGTAAGAAGCAATTGGTAACGATGCCGTCACGGCCAAATTCTTGCGCTGCTTTTCTGGTCAGGGTCATAATAGCAGCCTTACACATGGCATAGAGATCGAACCCGGTTGTAGAGGAAACGGCAGAGCCGGAAGCGCAGGTGATAATGCGGCCATAATGCTGGGCTTTCATATAAGGGTGACATTTTTGCATCATTTTCATGGTGTAAATAGGGCCGGTACGATAAAAATTGAGAGCCTCTTCTTCGGTGGCGTCAAGGATATAGGTTTGATGGTTTAAGCCGCCTTGCGCGATACAAGCC
>Ga0153944_1001247_pt1 | contig 10521 bp, 9 predicted proteins | sample TSNJ028MetaG_FD_104703 | JGI IMG/M metagenome (GOLD analysis project Ga0153944, IMG submission 104703) | Attine ant fungus gardens microbial communities from New Jersey, USA - TSNJ028 MetaG | ecosystem: Host-associated > Fungi > Mycelium > Unclassified | place: USA: New Jersey, Wharton State... | reverse complement strand
GGTTTGTTAGATGTAACGTCGTACCTTGTTACAATAATCATCGTATTCCGTACCATAGATATTTCTAAGTGAATTTTCCTCAAGGCAAACTTGACGGTCAATAAGCCATAGCCCTGCAACAAGGTACGTAAAAAAAATCCATGTGGGGAAAATCAAAAAAACCCCGGTCAAAATCATAAAGAAAGCGACATAAAGAGGGTTTCTGCTTATCGAAAATGCTCCCGTGGAAACAAGTTCGCCAGGCTTTTCGGCGTCTATACCAACTCGAAAGCTCTTTCCGAATGAAACCATTCCCCAAAGGAACAAGGCGGGCGCAAGAATACAAAGTGCAGCACCAATCCATGCAGCTATAGAGCTGTAAGTCAAAATTGCCCCAATTTTGGGCAGGTTAAATGTATTTGCTATAACTAAGTAAAAATATATAAAAACAAACGGTGGAATTAAAAAATCCTTTTTATCAATTTTACCAAAATGAAATGCCTTGATTCCGAATTTTTTCATCTGTAGAGATCGAAACAAAACACAAGAAATCAATAAAGCTAATGCAATAATCACAAAATAGCCCTGCATATGAGACACCTCCTAAGAATACCCCTCGCTGAACCCCTTGATTTACTGAACTTTCCAAGAATTTAACGGGTCTTCCAATCCATCACTATTATAACCTCCAATAATAATTTTTTCAACTCTATCGAACTTCAAATTAAGTATGATATTCCATCTGTAGGAACTGAAAAAAGCCGCTCTTGAGGAGTGCCGCAGTTTCCCAATTATTTTTCCATAAGGAGTGATTAAAATATCTGATTTGGAAAACAATAAAATAAATTGAATATATTCATAACTTAAAACTGAATCTCATAAATAGGAGGCTATTCCATGGAAAACACAAAAAAAGATACATTTCCACCACAACACCAAAATCGGCAGCCAGGTAAAGAATCTGAAATGAATCCACTCCCGCAGTTTGATGACCCAAATTACAAATCATCCGGTAAACTATTAGATAAGGTGGCTGTTATTACTGGAGGTGACAGCGGTATTGGACGCGCCGTTGCAATTGCGTATGCAAAAGAAGGTGCAGATGTGGTAATTGTACACTTAAATGAAGATGACGATGCCAATCAGACTTCTGAATCTGTAATTGCATTAGGTCGAAGATGCCTTGTTATTCAAGCAGATCTAAAGCAGGAACATGAGTCAAACGCTATTGCAGACAAAGTAATAGCGATGTTTGGTAAAATTGATATTCTTATCAATAACGCAGGTGTTCAATATCCGCAAAACAGCATACTGGATATAGCAAAAGATCAATTATTTCATACTTTTGAAAGCAATATTTTCCCTTTCTTTTATATGACGAAAGCTTTGCTCCCTCATATGAAAGCAGGCGGCACGATCATTAATTCTGCATCGATAACTGCTTTTGAAGGGCATCCGACTCTAATTGATTATTCCGCAGTAAAAGGGGCTATTGTATCGTTTACACGGTCTTTGTCTTTGTCACTCTCAAATCAAAATATAAGGGTTAATGCAGTTGCTCCCGGTCCTGTATGGACACCTCTTATTGTATCAAGCTTCTCTGCCGGGGAAGTTAAGACATTTGGTTCTACTACTCCTATGGGGCGAGCCGGACAACCATATGAATTATCTCCAGCATATGTATTTTTAGCAAGTGATGATTCCAGCTATATTTCTGGCCAAATCATACACGTAAACGGCGGCATGATAATTAATTAAAAGGGGGTTTTAACAGGATACTGCAAAATATAACTCGATAATCGCATGAACCTTTACCCCTGAAACGCCTCGCAATTAATTAGTTTATAATCAATTGCGAGGCAGTATTTTTTACAACCTCTGGTGGAAAATTCCATTGAGCACGGCTTATTACTCTAAACAGTTACTCCACTCGCATGTAATTCCTCTATAACAAATTCTCTTGATTCTCTGATTTCATCTATAATAAATTGAATATCTTCATCAGTTGCGGTTGTCATATTATAATTTTTTACACAGTTATGAATATAAGACTTTTTCGCTTTTACAAGATCGTATTCTCTTGCCTTTATCATACTGGGGTTTTCAGGAAAGACAAGTGTTTTCCCCGGCACTTCTGTATCCGGTTCTCCGAAAAGAACTTTGACACCATTTGCTGAGGCAAAAGTGAGTTGTGGCAGAGTATGTTTTCCTGCTCCTGTATATTCTGTTTCTTGTACAATAATAATTTGATCTTTATCCATTTCTTGTGCCAGAGCAAACGCTGCTGTTAGGGAAGTGTTACCAGCAGGACCCCTTTCATATCCCTCTAAAACAGCTAATGCCTGTGTTATATAAAATACTTCACCTTGTTTTACAATTACATTCCGATCCATAAAGCGCAATGTACGTGCCGCATTCCTTGGACAATCTGAACGATCCGGCCATGTAATAAAAGGTACTGAAAACCCTGTATGTCCTGTTGTGCATGACTTTTTATTAAAATCTTCATTGGATGCCATATGTAATCCTTTTAAATCTATGCTTGCTCCAACTACCTTCGTATCTTTTGCACCCGCTTTAATTAACCCTCTTGCCGTTCCAGTAAGATTACCCCCGCCTGCATTCGTACACACCACAACATCCGGTAATTTCCCATAACGTACTTTACATTGTTCCGCTAACTCGTACCCTAATGTTTCAACACCTGCAATCCCAAAAGGAGTATATAAAGAAGCGTTAAAATATCCGGTTTCTTCCAATAGCCCCAAAAAAGTTGTAAATAATTCCGGTCCTACCGTCAGTTGAACCACTTCTGCACCATACGCTTCACATATCCTTTGTTTTTCTAATATTTCAGGCTGTCCAACTTTTTTGTCATCGAAACACTCTTGTATTACAATGCACTTTAACCCATGCATTGCTGCCTGAGCTGCTACTGCGGCACCATAATTTCCACTTGTAGCTGCTATAACACCTTTATATCCTAATTTTTTTGCCTGATGAACAGAGATTGCTGCTCTTCTTGCCTTGAAACTCCCGGAAGCATTGCAAGCTTCATCTTTTACAAGAATTCTTGCACCTTTCCCCTCGGGTGCATATTTTCTTGCAAGAGCTGTAATATTTCGCATCTCTAATAATGGCGTTTGTCCGACACCATTTTCAAGCTGTATCTTCTGTATCTCTTCCAGTGAATAGCCAACTTCGCTCATCATCTTTTCATAATCAAATCCAATACCTGGTAGTTCAAAGTCTTCATAATTGATTTGCATTGCATTTTTCATAATTATATTTTTTCTGGAATTTAACGCTTCATAAGACATGTCTTTTCCCATCAGTTATGACCTCCGAATAAAATCTTTTTTAATTGTCTTTCTATTATAAGCAATTCCGGTTGAAACTCACCATAGTCATGAGTATATCTAGGATTTACATCTACTAACTTCCCTTTAACGGTTCTTCCGGTGTTAGTGCAAACTTCTATCTCCTCATTTTCCTTTGCGTCTGAAAGCGCTTCCCCTTTAACCCACATATTTAAATCACATTTTTGTGTGTCTGCCGGAACCTGCGGCGCCCTTTGCCCAGCCGGAAGAACAAGGTTTTCAATTTGTACCCAATCTCCTTTTTTCGCTGTTACCATAATATCCTCCTCTTTATGCCATTTCTTGTTATTTCTTTTTTTCTAATTTTTTCGTTCCGTCATTACGGCCAATTCCAAGTAATATAGTAATAAGCATTACTGCTAACATAGCATAACAATAAAATACACATGGCATAACTTGAGTTGCAGTTAACGGGGCGGCACCATCCGCTGCAAATCCAAGTGTATATATCATTGCCGGTGTCCACGGCAAGGTATATACCAGGGTATTTGACTGTGCATCCATCAAGTTTGCCGTTCGATAAGGACTAATACCATGTTTTTTAGCCAACGGTTTTGCAAAAGATGCGCCTACTGCTAAAATTGCAGGAGCATTTAATCCCATCAAACCAGAAAGAATAATAATCATCACGGAAATCGTTACTTCTGCACTAATTGGTGTTTTTGCAATTTTACCCAATGAATTTAATAGCATTGTATCGCCTTGGCCACGCCGCATAATGTTTATCGAGCCAAACAATAATAATGCCAAAATACATACTTGAATCATACTATTAATACCTGTAAAAATAACCCCATCAACGGTACGATCCAGACCTTCTCCGTGTACTGAAATAATTGCCGGCAAATCAGGGTTCGCAGCATCTATTTGAATAAATTCAAATAACCCTGCTCCACATCCTACGATAATACCTACTACGGTACCAATCGTAGTTGCTATAATAATATCTCCGGTTTTGACTGCTACAATAATTGTAACAACAACAGGAATAAACATCAGTAATGTCTTGGGATCATAACTATAACTTACTCCTTTACCTCCGCTTCCTCCCGTTATTGTTCCATAAATAAAAATACAAACGATAGTGATTAAACCGGCTGCCAGCGCATATTTTAAGCGTGAGCGAACAACACCTGGTATATCTACTCCTTGGGACGTTGCGGAACAAATCGTGGTATCTGATACTGGTGCAAGATTATCCCCAAATGCTGCACCTGATATAATTGCACCTGCTAAAAGTGCAGGATTTGCTCCCAGGGCGACCCCTGCCGGATAAAGTACGCCCATTCCGGCTGCAATCGTACCAAACCCCGTTCCTGATGCTGTTGCTAAAATAGCGGCTGCAATAAATGTAATCACCGCAAACATTGTACATCCTACCCCCAAACCTGCTGCTATTCCTGCAACCCCATTAGCCAATCCTGACAAACGTAAAATTCGTGAAAATACCCCTGCAAAAATCCAGCATACCACCGGCATAAGCGCTTCTTTACTAGCCATACCCCCAATTACAACATCCGCATAATTATGTTTATCTTTTGCCAGGAAAAACGGTATTATAATTGCTGCAAATGCCGGAACCCATAAAGCACCATCAGATATCGAGCCCCAAACAAATGTTGTTGTAATAATCAGGCCTAAAAAAACGATAAACGGTAAAAATGATACCCACGTCCCCCCATAGAACTCAAGTTTTTTTGTTTTTGTTTCCATATTTCCTCCTTTACCCTGTACACCCTTTAAGTAACATGAATCTATTTATATATATAGCAAAATCTATGCCAACTTTTGTATTTCACTTGACTCCTATATCTAAGTGCTTTATCCAATTCAGGACAATAAAAAACCGGGAAAAAAATATCCGTATGGAAATTTTTTTCCCGGCAATAAAGTGCACGCTTATTTCTTTGTATTGATTCTATACTCTGTTATTTTATTAAATAATTGCCTGCGGCTAATTCCAATCTTATCTGCTGTCTTTGATATATTATTGTTATATGCTTTCAGCACTTCTTCGATATAATGTTTCTCAAACTCTTGCTTTGCTGCTTTATACGGCAATATGATATGTTCCTCCTTACGATTTTTCAGTTCATCGTGCCGGTTGTTACCAGCCATTTTAAGAATGCCGTCTTTCGAGAAAACAGCCATTCTTTCTATCATATTTTTAAGTTCACGAACATTACCATCATAATCATACTTTAGTAGATAATTCTCTGTATCTTTATCAATTTCATAAATAACCTTTCCCGTCTCTTTTTCATATTTCTTCACAAAAAACCGAATTAAGTCAGGAATATCCTCCCGTCTTTCACGTAAAGGCGGTATTTGAATTTCAATGGTATTGATACGGTACAGAAAATCTTCCCGAAACCTTCCATCTTTTACTGCTTGATACAAATCCCTATTCGTTGCACTAACTAATCGAAAGTCCACATCGATCAAACAATTGGAACCAATACGTTCAATCTGCTTACTCTCAAGGGCTCTGAGCAGCGCTACTTGTGTAGACAGGTTTATTTCTCCAATCTCATCTAAGAAAATCGTCCCGCCATTGCTTGCTTCAATCTTTCCTACTCTTTTACTAACAGCTCCTGTAAAAGCACCCTTTTCATATCCAAACAATTCGGATTCAATCAGATTGTCAGGGTAATTTTGACAATTGATCGGGACGAACAGCCTCTTTGCTCTGTGACTTTGCTGATGTATTCTCTGAGCAACGATTTCTTTTCCAACGCCTGTTTCTCCGGTAATCATAACATTTGCATTTGAAGCTGCAATTTCTTTTACCATGTTCCAGATTTCCTGCATTCTTTTATTCTTACTTGATAAGAGAAAACATTTACTTTCATTACTATCTCTTTGCAGTTGTGCACCTTTTAAATTAATCCCTGCTTTTGCCTTCTTGATATTTAAAAGAAGTTCTTCTAAACTATGACCTTTAATAAAGTACTCAAATGCTCCCATTTTTATTGTCTGCACCGCAGTTTCAATACTTCCGTACCCTGTTACCATAATGACTTCTATGATCTCTTTATAGCTTTCTTTTATTTCCTTTAAAAAATCTATTCCATCCATCCCGGACATCATAATATCTGTAATAACCAAAGGGTAGTATTCTTTCTCTAATATTTGTAATGCTTCTTGTGCCGAGGCCGTTGTCTTCACCCTATATCCAGCTCCGTTTAACAGCATCTCCATACTTTCTCTTGCATCTACTTCATCATCAACCACCAGAATTTTAAACATTTCCTCCATTTACTTCTTCCTCTCCGTCAGGTATAATAACGGTGAATTTTGTTCCTTTACCCACTTTACTTTCTACTAAAATTTTACCTGCAAGTTTTTCTACTTCTAAGTAAACAATAAATAGGCCCAAACCAGTTCCCTTACCCGGATCTTTTGTTGTAAAAAAAGGATTAAATAAATTTTCCATATTACTCTCTTCAATCCCACATCCATTATCACAACATGAAATCACAATTTCTTTCTCCTTTTTTCCGGCCTGAAGTATTAATTCTCCTCCTTCTTCTACGGCGTCTATAGCATTCGATACTAAATTAACCAATATATGTTTTAACGCTTCAGCATTACTGGTAAATTCTAAGTCGACGTTACAATCAATCTCGAACGAGATCACTTTCTTCTTTAATATGTTATCATGTAAAAAAATAATATCCTCAAAACTTTGTTTCAAATTAATACGACTCTTTTGATCGTCTGAGACATGCCAAAAGTTCATTACATTATCAATAATCTTTCCGGTTTTTTTCACACTGTCATCGATATATTCAAGGGATTTTGCACTCTCTTGTTCTATATTATCATTTTCCTTGAGCATATAGGTGTGTATTCGTATTATAGATAACGGATTTCTTATTTGGTGAGCCATCCCAGCTGCCAGCTGCCCAATTGCAATCATCTTCGCTGATAGAAGTAATTGTTTTTTGTTGATATCATCTAAGGTAATATCTCTCATGGTAATCAGCGTTCCTTGCTCCCCTTCTCCAACTCCTGCAATAGGGTGTGTTTGAAATTCGTAAATCTCCTTTTCTATTTTCACTTGTATCTTAGATTTACGCTGTTCCTTTTGGGAATTAAAAGGAAACAATTTTTTATATTCTGCGCTGAGTTTATCCAATAATATCTCACACGATTCTCCGAGACAATCTTGAATGGTAAACCCAGTCCTCTTTAATAGCCCTTCATTCGCATTTATAATTTTTTGCTCACTATTGATGATTAGTATATATTCTGGTATATTATCAAAAATTAACTGTAATTCATTTCTACTTACTTCCAACTCATTTGTTCTAATATGTACCAGCTTTTTTAATGAATAATTATTTAAACTGATTAGGCCTATTAATGCTAATAACCCCGCTCCGCAAAGCAGTATCCATTTTATATATTTGTTTTCTGATTCCGCTTGTATCAAAGGTGTCGAAATTCCAAACCATTTTTGTTGTATCTTTTCCAGCTGACCTTTATTATTTACCTGTTCAATTGCATGATTAATGACCGGCAATAATTCTTCATGTGACTTTGGCAATGCCAATACTACCGATTCCTCATAAAGAGCGATGTTAATTATTCGAAAATTCTCATCCATATTATCAATATAATAAGATACAATAGGCTCATCACCAATGACGGCATCTACTTCCCCTAAAGCCAGAAGTTCCATCCCCCCCTTCACGTTATCTACAAATACCACTTCAGCCGACGGAAATTCATTTTTTATATATGTATTTGCATAATCTCCCTTTTCTGTGGCTATGCGAATATAATTTATATCATCAAAGGTGTATTGTGAGTCTTCCTGTACGGCTAATACCGTACGTAAGTTATAAATTGGAACTGTAAAGACATAAACTTTCTTTCTATCATCATTTATAAACATATCGCAAAGATCCGTTTCTCCTTTTTTTAGCTTTTCAAGTGCTGATTCCCATTCATAAGGTTCTGTTTGAATATTTATACCCAATTCTAAAGAAAGTTGAGAGATATAATCCACCACTACTCCCTTATAAACTCCATCTGTATCCAGATAACGTAAAGGAGGTGCACTCTTATTTGCACCGTAAATAAGAGTTCCATCTTCTCGGAGGTATTTTTTTAAAATCTGATACCTTCCCTCTTCTAATTTGTCCGTTGTTCGATAAGAAATAAGTATAACCGTTATAATAAAAAGAAGAATTCCTATATATATAAGTACCTTCCTTTTTTCTTTTTCTAATTTTTTTTTCCGATAATGTTTTTCCCTGTTCATTTGCTTCACCGGTTTTTTATATTATTTTTCTATCTACTGAATTTGGTATGTTTAATTCCTCTCGATATTTTGCTATTGTCCTTCTGGCAACTGTTATATTTTGTTTTTCTAAATGTTTCACTAATTTACTGTCGCTATAAGGTCTCGCAGCATCTTCTCCTTCGATTAACTTCACAATTGCTCTTTTAATCTGAGCAGCGTCTTTACAAACTCCGTCTGATTGCGATACAGGAGCAGAAAACAAACTGCTCATAATAAATGTCCCTTGCTTATATACCTGTATATATTTACCCTTAATTGCTCTGCTTACCGTTGATGTATGTACCCCCATTTTATCTGCAATTGCGGTCATCGATATAGGGTTTTTTTCAGCTTGTCCAAGAAAAAAATCCTCTTGATATTCAAGAACCTCCTCAGCAATCTTTAAAAGCGTTTCTCTACGCTTTTCAATGCTATTCATAAAAAACTCGTATCGCTTCTTTGCCGCCATAAAATACTCTAAAATCTCTTTGTCTTTGGTTTCTTTCATCATTTTGAGATAATAATCATTTATCGAATAATTGTTTATCCAATCATCATTTAAATAAATCTCCCAGTCTTGTTCTGGTTTCTGCACTATAATATCCGGAGTAATATATTGTTTTTCTCCATTTCCTGTACTAGTTAATGGTCTTGGACTTAATCTTTTGATAATTTCAATATACTTCCTTACTTCTAATGTGGAAATCTTTAGCTTTCTGGAAATCATGCTAATATGCCCATTTGCGACCTCCGCCAAACAATTTTCTATTATGTATTGCAGATTGTTATCTTTTATGTTTAAAATATCAATTTGTTTCAATAAATAATCCTTTACACTTGTTGAAAAAATACCACTTGGCTCCAGTTGCATTAATGTTTGGTGACAACTGCTTACTAAGATCTCATTACTCTGTAACGCGTCAGCAACACTTTTATATGAAATTCTAAAAATTCCATCCTCATCTAACATTTCTATCATATACACATAAACTGACCATTCTTTATCTGTATATTTTCTGTGATTTAATTGTTCTAAAATATCTTTTCGCCATTTATCTGAGTCTTCAATAGAAATATTGCATGAGGTGTATATTAAATCTTCATTTTCAAACCCTCTGTATGGATTTCCCGCCTTTTGTTCATCATAATCAAGGAGAGGATTTTCTAGGTACTCTTCATATAATACCTCTTTTAACTCTTTCGATGTTAACTCAAGAATTTTAAGAGATTGGATTTGATTTTGACTTAAACTTTGTTTCTGTTTGAGATTTAAGTCTAATAATAATTCCATTTTCATTCTCCTTTTAGATTATGCTATTATTACATTTTATCCTAACATATAAGAAGTTCCTTCTGCAATAAAGGTTAATGAATTACATATTTTAACATTAGAGCCAACAAGAACACCTGCAATAACACTGATCAAAAGTAAGTGACGCATAACAATGCGTCCAGAAGTTTTTACCTGTCCCCTTGAGGTGAAGTTATATAAAAAAATAAGTAGCATTAAACAAGAAAAAGACGCTCATTTCTGAACGCCTATCATTATTCTTTCCTCTGCTTCCAACGCAGCATGTATTTTCCGCAGGATCGCATTCCGGCTTTTTCATTTATCATGGCATGATGTTTTTATCCGTTTCAATCTGCATCTCTTGATAAATAAAATTACAAAAGTAGTCCCGCTTGCGGCCGTCAACCCAATCCATAACCATAGGCTGCGGCTGTCGCCGGTCTTTGGCCGCACCATGTCTCCAGGATAATTGAAACTTACAAATTTATTTATCAGGCTATAACCGTCATTGCCGGTCAGGGTATAATACGGGACGTTTTCCTCAACGATTGTATATACGGCTATGTTTCCGTTATCAT